>ERZ1034976.210-NODE-210-length-55123-cov-21.307420_pt1 | contig 55123 bp, 96 predicted proteins | sample MGYA00520623_ERZ1034976 | MGnify/ENA primary metagenome ERZ1034976 (study PRJEB33766, sample SAMN09781774) | gut metagenome | biome: gut microbiome | host: Homo sapiens | place: Madagascar | study: EMG produced TPA metagenomics assembly of the PRJNA485056 data... | reverse complement strand
CTATTGACAAATATAGTTTTATGTATTACAATATAAATATAATAAAACAAAGAACAAAATACATAGAAAGAGGTAATTGATATGAAAATTGAAACAATCTATAAAGATGATAAAAAAGTTGTGAAAGCAGTTTGGTATGATGGAAAATTCTTATACACCCGAACATATTTTTTAGATAAAGATGGTTTGTGTGAGTCAAGTATTACAGTTTTTGAAAATGGTAATGTAACTACAACAGGAACTGTAAATATTATATCAGAATATTAAAAAAGTGAGAACATATATAAACACTATTCTGAAACGATTAACTTATTAGGAAAAGTTGGTAAAACTCTAACTAACAAAATTGGAGGCAACAAACGATATAGCACTACATTCAATATTAGCATCTAAGCGTCTTAGATAAGCTATTATGTTCTCACAGTTTATTACATTTTGCAATATGAGAGAATGTATTGTATGAGTAGGTATCCTAAACTAAAAGTACAGATTTTGTTAGTAGTAATCAAGAGTTAATGATGTAGTACCATTAAGTGGTTGACTAATGGAGTTATACTTTGGCATCGAAGGATTTAGGAGATTACTTGAAATATAGCCCTTTCGCCAAGTGGTAAGGCACGAGAGTTTGATTCTCGCATCCGTTGGTTCAAATCCAACAAGGGCTGTTATATCCTGGCAGACGAAAGAAAAAGGACCGGATATGCATGGAATGCGTTCATTGGGATAGGCAGAAATAAAGCTGGGAATACTGTCAAAAACTAAAACAACTAACACCAATAAGAAAGGAAAAAGAAGTATGGGAAGAATTAACTATGACGATGTAGACAAGTATGGAAACAATTTAGATACTGAGTTTCTAAAACTTGAAAATGATGGGGATTGTGCAACAGTACAATTACTTGTACATGATATGGATGATGTTGATATATTCAACTGTCATGAGGTTGAAGTTGGAAAGTGGGATAATGGAAATCCTAAGACAAGACCAGTTTCTTGCCTAAGAAATTATGATGACCCATTAGATGTATGTCCATTCTGTCAGGCAGGACTTAAAACTAAAGTCATTATGATGCTATCAATGGTTGACCAGGAGGATGGCAAGATTAAGATTTGGAATCGTGGAAAGACATTTATTCCAAAGATTAAGAATTTTATAAACCGCTGGGGAGATATGACAGAGCGACCAGTAGACATTATAAGAAATGGTAAAAAAGGAGATAAAAAAACAACTTATGATATACAGTTATCACCGGAAGAGCCTATTGATGTATCGCAGTATGAAAAGCCTGAGTTTTTAGGCGGTTATATTATGGATAAGTCGGCTGATGAAATGCAGGAGTACCTTGATACAGGATGTTTTCCAGATACAGATAATAATGACAGTAATCAGGAAGATAATACACAGGTAAGACGCAGAAACACTGAACCACTTCCATCAAGAAGAGGAGCAAGCAGAGCAACAAGCAGACGAGCTGGTATGTAAGGAGGATTATATGGCATTATCATTTGCAAGACCAAAAAGCAATGATAAGAATATAATCAAGAAATCTAAAACAGTAACAAATAGAACAAGTATTAGGAGCGGCGGAAATAATCTTGCCACTCAAGTACAATCTATAGTTGCCGTTGCTAATCAGAAATTAGCAATTCATAAAGATGATTATATTCTTATCAGAGAACCTGACCAACTATATGAATACATGAAAGAAATGAAGCAAGTTGGAGAGGGCGCATTAGATACAGAGACAACAGGATTAAATCCATTACTTGTAAATATAGTTGGTGGATGTATTTATACTCCCGGACAGAAAGCGGCATATATTCCTATTAATCATAAATCATATATAACAGGTGTGAGAACTAAAGACCAGTTAGATGAACAGACAGTTTCAAAGATTATGAAAGAATTTCATAATGATATTAGATGGGTTTTTCATAATGCAAAATATGATATCCGAGTATGTAGAAAGACACTTGGAATAGATTTCAAACCTTATTGGGATACAATGTTAGCGGCATACTGTATAGATGAAGAGGAAAGTCACAGATTGAAAGACTTACATCTTAAATATTGTGATAGCAAAGATACAGAATCATTGACCTTTGATTCTTTGTTTAATGGTGTTACTTTCGACAATATTCCAATATCAACTGCATATTTATATGCCGCAGGTGACCCTATAAAGACATATGAATTGTATGAGTATCAAAAAACCTTATTAAACAGACGAGTATTAGCTGGCCCATATAATGTATTCAAGAATATAGAAATGCCTTTGATTTCTGTTGTAGCAGATATGGAAGATAGAGGGGTTTGTTTGGATTTTGATGTTTGTAAAAATCTACATGAAAAATATCACGCTATTAGAGAAGAAAGACAAAAACAGGCGGATGAAGCAATAGCAATGTATAAGGATGAAATTGATAATTATAAGATGAAAAATCCGAATAATAAGTTATCTGACCCTATATCATTATCAAGTCCTACACAGTTGGCTATATTATTCTATGATATTTTAGGATTAGAAAGTCCTGACAAGAAAGCACCACGAGGAACAGGAGAGGAAATTTTAAAGCATTTTTCAAAAGGTAAAGAAAAGAATCTCTGTGAAGCAATACTTGGAATGAGAAATGTTGAAAAATTGTTAGGAACATATATTGATAAAATGCCAGAAATAGCATTAAAAGATGGACGAGTACATGCAAGTTATAATCAGTATGGAGCAAAGACTGGTAGATTCAGTTCACAAGACCCTAATTTACAGAATATTCCTTCGCACAACAAAGACATTAGACAGATGTTCAAAGCACAAGACGGATATGTTTTAATTGGTGGAGATTACAGTCAACAGGAGCCAATGGTTACAGCACATCTTTCTAAAGATAGAAAAATGAAGGAAGCCTTTATGAATGGTAAAGATATATATGCTACAATAGCTTCTTTAGCTTTTCATAAACCTTATGAAGAATGTAAAGAGTTCAGGGAAGATGGAACAGTTAATCCGGAAGGAAAAGAAAGAAGAACACAAGCTAAAAGTATTGTATTAGGTATTTTATATGGAAGACAGATTCCTTCTATAGGTGAACAGTTGGGAGTATCTACAAAAGAAGCACAAGGTATATATGATGCTGTTCTTAAAGCCTTTCCTGAATTGGCACAGTTTATTAAAGATTCACAGAATATGGCAAGAACTGAAGGTTATGTAACTACTGCATGGGGTAGAAGAAGACATTTACATGATATGCAGTTAGAGCGATATGAATTTTCATATAATGGAAAAGTAACTAATTTTGACCCATTAGCATTTGGAAGTGAAGTTTCCACGGAAGTTCCTAAGAAAGTAAAAGACAGTTATATCAAACAACTTGATAAGGTGTTTGGCTGGAAAAAAAGAAATGATATAATTCAAAATGCTTTAGCTCAAGGCATTAAGATTAAAGATAATGGTGGATTTATTGCACAGGCAGAAAGACAATGTGTCAATGCAAGAGTTCAAGGCTCGGCTGCCGACATGGCTAAGTTAGCTATGATTTCCATTAATAATGATGAAAGAATGAAAGAACTTGATTTTCATTTATTAATCTGTGTACATGATGAAGTTATAGGTGAATGTCCTAAGGAGAATGCTAAAGAAGCTAAAGAAAGATTATCTTATCTAATGAGAAAAGCTCCTTCACATTTAATAGAATTACCTTTCAAATGTGATTGTGAGGTATCTTATAATTGGTATGGTGAAAGTATAGAGGTGGATTAATGAGTTTTGATTTATATTTTGCTGGAACACAGAATGAGGATTGTGAGACTTTTTTATTAAGTAGTAATTCTTGTAGACTTCAGTCCCAAGTTAATGATAGAAAAAATATATCACGATGGTGTTCAGAAGAATCTCATGGAAAATTATTTATTGATTCTGGAGCTTATACCGTTTATACGAGAGGGATAGAATTAGATGTGGATGCTTATATTGATTATATTAATAGTATTGATGAACATTTAACTATATTTGCTCAAGTGGATAATATACCAGGTGTTCATGGACAACCTAAAACAAAAGAACAGATATTACAGGCTCCTGAATTGAGTTGGAAAAATTATTGTTATATGAGAGAACAGGTTAAAAGTCCGGATAAATTATTGCCTATATTCCATAGAAGAGAAGACTGGAAATACTTACATCAAATGTTGGAAACAACTTTTGATAATAAACATATTCCATATATTGGGTTAGCGGCAACAACAGATTCCTCTACCAAAGAAAAAGAAATATGGTTTGAAGAATGCTTTAATATTATTTCCAGAAGCTCTAATCCAAATGTTAAAACACATGCTTTTGGTATGACTTCCTTAAAACTTCTAGAAAGATATCCATTCACTTCTGCTGACAGTACAAGTTGGATTATGGTAGGAGCTAATGGCAATATAATGACTCCATATGGCATAATAACTGTAAGTGATTCACAAGCACATCTTAAAAGTCATATATCTAATAATATAGGAGAAAAAGAATTAAGAAAATATTTACAAAGCATAGGAATTGAGTTAGAATTAGCTAAGAAAGATTATAAATACAGAATGTTGGCTAATTTAATATATTTGAAGAATTGGTCAGATAACTATGTTTATAAGGGTTCAAAAATTAAAAGAAACAAATTATTTTAAGGAGGTTATTTAAAATGGAAGAAAAGAAAATTGTACACAAAATTGAGGAAGGAATGGACCCTCAAGATGTGTTATGTACAACTTATCAAATGAGAAATTTTTATAATCAATTCAGAGATGGATTTTTTTCTAATTTAGATGTTATGAATTATATCCAACATCATGCCGTTGCTCTGATGGCAAAGAAAGGTATGAATGTTGTAGATGTTTGCTGTGGTCGTTCCTTGGTATTACCTCTACTTAGATATCATGCCAAAGATATTAACAGTTATACAGGTGTTGATATCTGTGAAGCTAATATAAGGGAAGCAAAAAGGGGTGCAAGTGCTAAGGTATTGAAAGAAGAGGATTTAAAAGACTATTATCCTTTTAAAACAGACTGGATATTATCTAATGTAGCAGAAATGTCTAAGCATATTGAAAAAGGTTTTGCAGATTTGGTTATTTATACCTCTGCTTTGGAACATATGCACAAAGATGTAGGAACACAAAGCTTGATTGAATGTTATAAGATAATGAACAAGGATTCCATTATGTTTCTTAGTTGTCCAAATACTCCTGGAAATGGTTATGAGACACAATATGCCGCACACGTATATGAGTGGGGTTATGATGAATTAAAAGAAAAACTTAATGAACTTGGGTTTGAAATAATTAATGAAGTTGGTTTGGTTATGAAAGTCAAGAAAATGAAAGAGTTTTTCTCCAGTGATAAAGTTTCAAAAGATATGAAAGATTTCTATAATAAGATGTCTTTATATATGCCGAGTGCATGGTTGAGTTCCATTGTAAGCATTCCATATCCAAAGGAGTCAGATGAAATATTATTCATAGTCAAGAAAAAATCTAAGAAACTTTTCTAAAAAAGCATTGACAATTCTCTTTTTATGTATTACAATATAAATATATTAAAAAGATAATATGTATGACATAAAAGGAGGATTGATATTATGTATTATTTATCAAAACGAGACAACGCAACAAAAATAAAAGTAGACGAGAGTTATTCTAATGAGAACACTGTAATGATTGAATATCTTAATGGACCTAAACAAGGAAAAGCTGTTCCTATCACTCGTAGCACTTTAAAGAGATGGTGGAGAAGAATAGAAGAAAATAATGAAATTATATCTCAGAAATCAGCTGTAGAGACTGTTGTTCAACCTGATGCTTTTATAATAAAGCCTTCAGATAAAAAATCCGTTAAGACTAACAAAACAACAAATTGTTTACATGAAGATAAAATTATAAAATTATGTGCTTATTTAAAAGAATTAAATACCAAGTTTTATGAATCTAATAATTGTTATAAGATAATGAATCATAATAACAAACCTTTAGCAGAAGTATATCCACAAAAGAAAAAAATTGTTTGTTATTTTAAAACTTTAGAAGGATTAGATTTAACAGATATCCTTTTTTATAAAGATGGATATAAATATTATCTTCCTGCAAGGGTTGATATATCTTATGATATTGATTTCATTACAAAGATAAATTTAATGATACAGTCAAAGGAGGATTAAAAATATGTATTATGTATCAAAAAGAATGGAAATTGCAGGAGCTCACCATTTAGAGCTTCCTTATGATAGCAAGTGTGAGAACCTACATGGACATAATTGGATAGTTACTGTTTACTGTAAATCAGACAAGCTCACTGATTATGGAATGATTGTAGATTTTACAAAAATTAAAAAAGAGATACACGATAAGTTAGACCATGCTTGTATTAATGACGTTGTGTATCCTCTTAATCCAACTGCTGAGAATATGGCAAAATGGATATGTAAGAGAGTTTCAGCTATCTGTGAGGTCGGAAATTGTTACAAAGTAGAAGTTCAAGAGAGCGAAGGCAATATCGCTATTTATGTGGAGGATTAAAAAATGAAAGTAGTAGAAATATTTAAAAGCATTGATGGTGAAGGTAAGCGAGCAGGCTTACCTACCACCTTTATAAGATTATTTGGATGCAATTTGAATTGCTCTTACTGTGATACAAGATATGGGTGTGAAGAATATTCAATTATGAGTATTCCACAGATTGTTAGTGCAGTAGAAAGAGGTGGTATTCATTCAGTAACAATAACTGGCGGAGAACCTCTTGTACATCCTGGTATCAATAAACTTGTTGATATATTATTAGAAAAAGGTTACTGGGTAAATATTGAGACTAATGGTTCACAGTACATTGGAAAATTTCCAGCAAGTCCACTTTTATTTTTTACAATGGACTATAAATGCCCTTCAAGTGGTATGGAAAATCATATGGATTGTCATAACTTTAGATTACTATCAAGGAATGATGTGCTTAAATTTGTCGTAGGTAGTCAGGAGGATTTGAATAAATCATTACAAGTTATTGAGAAATATAATCCACAGGCGCAGATATATTTTAGCCCAGTATTTGATGAAATTGAACCTAAAGAAATAGTACAGTATCTATTAAAGCATAAGATGTATGACTGTAAAGTTCAGATTCAGTTGCATAAGATTATATGGAATCCAAATGAGAGAGGTGTTTAAAAATGATTGATAAGAAAAGAATAGAGAAAGCAATCAAGGAAATATTAATTGCATTAGGTGATAACCCAGATAGACCGGGACTTGTAGATACACCAAAAAGAGTGGCAAAGATGTATGAAGAAGTATTTGAAGGTATGAATTATACCAATGCAGAAATTGCAGATAAATTCTGTAAATGCTTTGATACAGACAATAATGATTTAGTTGTTGTACAGGATATTCCAATATTTAGTTACTGTGAACATCATTTAGCTCTTATGTATAATATGACCGTTTCTATCGCTTATATACCTGATGGCAAAGTATTAGGATTAAGTAAGTTTGCTCGTATTGCTGATATGGTTGGAAAGCGACTACAGCTTCAGGAAAGAATAGGTTCAGATATTGCTGAGATTGTACAGATGGCAACCGGTTCAAATGATGTATTAGTAGTTGTACAAGGAGAACATAGTTGTATGACTGCAAGAGGTATCAAGAGTCGAGGAGCTAAGACAAGAACAGCCACTATAAGAGGTGAGTTCAATGATAATGTTGAATTAAGAAAAGAAGCTTATTCATTAATGAACTTAAATTAAAGGAGGAACAAAATGAAAGTAGTAACAAGCAGAATGAAAGATGCAGTAAACAAGGCAATTAAAGGAGCAGGATTTAATAATCTTATTCCTATTACATCCATGATTGCCATTAAATTATCAGATGGAAAGTTGAGACTGCTTACAACAGATATGACCAATACGCTTTGCATTATCATTGACAAAGTAGCTGGGGATGATATGGACATTACAGTAGATGCCGATAGGTTCGGAAAGTTGATTGCAAAGACGACATCTGAGGATATTGACTTATCTGTAAAAGATGATGTACTTTTTGTAAAAGCAAACGGAACTTATAAGATTCCATTGATTTCAGACGAGGAAGGACTTATCTCATTCCCAGATATTAAGATGATGGACGATAAAAATGTACAGTGTAAGACAAAGTTATCAAGCGTTATGCAGGCTTATAATATCAATAAATCCGCATTAGCAAAAACACTTGAGAACCCAGCTTTAACCGGTTACTATTGCGGGGATACTGTTATTAGTACAGATGCAAATGTAATTACATTCAATGGATTTAAGATGTTTGATTGTGAACAGCCAATTCTTATTTCTGCTCAGCAAATGCAGTTATTGACATTAAACACAAAGGAAGATATTGTGGTTTTTATAGGAAGAACAAGTATTCAGTTTGTGACAGAGGATGTGATTATTGATGGAGCATTGATGGAAGGAATTGAAGATTTCCCAGCAAGTGAAGTAAACGCTTATCTTGATGAAGCATTTACATCTTCTTGCAAAGTACCAAAGGATTTACTTCTTTCTGTACTTGATAGACTTGCATTATTTATTGAGCCTTATGATAAGAATGGAGCATATTTCACATTCGGAAGAAAGGGTATCAATATTCATAGTAAAAAGGATGCTTCAACAGAGACTATTAACTATGTAGAAAGCAAGGATTTTGAACCATTTGTATGCTGTGTAGATATTCCAATGCTGAAAGAACAGTTGCAAGCTAATCCAGACGATACTGTAAAGATTTGCTATGGAAACGAAAATGCTTTGAAGATTGAAAGCGGAAAAGTAACACAGGTTATAGCTTTGCTTGAGGATGAAGAATTAGATAATAAATCTGAATAAGCATATATACTCTACAAAATTATTAATCTGTATTATAATAAAGCTGTGACAGATTAGGATAGGTTTCTTAGCCGTTCTTTTCGTTCATTGCGTTTACCTCCTGGAAAAATCCTCTTAGTTTAAATACTAGGAGGATTTTTTATGTATTTTTATAAAAAACTATTGACAAATATAGTTTTATGTATTACAATATAAACATAATAAAACAAAGAACAAAATACATAAAAACAGGAGGACATAAAAATGAAATTAACACAAATTAAAAAAGAAATAAAAAATAGTGAGAGATATACAAGTGAAGTAAAGAATATTTTGATGGCAGGATTTATGGAAGATATAACATTTGAAGAATGTCATAATAAACTTATTCCTTTAGGCATAATGCTTTCTGAAGATGGTATTGTAAGTTTATATTAATAAACAGGAGATTAAAATGCGGACAATGTGAAGTGATAACACATAAAACACTATTTATAAAGGAGGAACAAAATATGTTAATGGTAGTTAGAATGAATAAAGAAAATGATACAGCAGAGATATTATTTGAAAATGAAAGTTATATACCATGTGAATTTTTCATAGACACATTAAGTGATAAATCTAATATTGAGATTTGTGATAAGTATTAAAGGAGGAATAAATGAGTAGACGATTATTGAACTTAATAAATAATAACCAGCCACAACTTCCTGCAAATAAGAAGTTTCTGGCAGATGTTATGAGCTGTATTGAGAGAACTGAACAAGAAGGTAGAAGAACTGGAAGTAATTATTATAAGCCATCTTCACTGCATTGTATGAGAAATATGTATTTTACAAGAACAAGAGCACCACAAGACCCAGGAGTGGTAGAATATAATTCAATAGGAATGGCAGATACAGGAACAGCAAGGCATGAGGCATTACAAAATGCACTGCTGAATATGCAGAAAATGGGGTATGATTGGAAATATCTTGATGTTGCTAAATATGTTAAAGAAAAACAGAAGTTCGGCAAATGTAAATCCTTGATAGTGAAAGGAAAGCAAGGAGCAGAAACACATCTCATAGATACTGCATTGAATCTATCTTTTAGATGTGATGGCATTATAAGAAGGATATCTACAAACGAGGATTTTCTTTGGGAGTTCAAAAATGTAGTATCATTCAAATATAACCAGTTGAATGACCACTGTTTGGAACAGCATCATAATCAAGTAATCTGTTATTGTACTGTACTTGATTTAGATAAAGCATTTGTAATGTATGAAAACAGAGACATTTGTACACTTGAAGTTCCGGAAGTAGTTGAAGTCACACAGGATATGAAAAACTGGCTTGTGAACTATATAAGTGAATGTGAAGGTTATGTGGAAAGAATGATAGCACCACCAAAGACAGAAGATACAAGAAATTGTAGGTTCTGTCAGTATAAAAATATATGCAGAAAGGTGGGATAATATGCCTGATATTGATTATAGTGAACTTACAGAAGATATAAAAAGTCAAACGGATAAAATAGTTATGCAAGTAAAAGAAACAGAAGAAAATTTTATATTTCAAACACTAAAACCATATAGTGAAAATATAGTTGAAAGAAAAGTATCAAAGAAAGAACTATCAAGAGCAATTATAAATTATTTTAATCCTACAACACCAGCTTGTAAAGATAATTTAATAAAATGTAGTAATTGTTATACATCATTATTTTGTTATCCAGGAGATAAGGTAAAAGGATTAGATTATATTTATTGTTATAAATGTGGAAGGAGAATGAAAATAAGATGATATATATAGGAATTGACCCAGGAAAAAATGGTGGAATAGCTTGTATAAGTGATGATAAGAATAGTGGTGAAGCATTGCCATACTCCGATGTTGTTTTAATAAATAATCTTGGATTTATATATACACAAGATTGTCAGAATGATGTAATATGTTATCTTGAACACGTTCATGCAATGCCTAAGCAGGGAGTATCAAGTACATTTAACTTTGGTATGAATTTTGGTTTTATTCAAGGCGTATTAAAAGCATATGGCATTCCTTATGAACTTGTTACACCACAGAAATGGAAAAAAGAATTTTCTTGTACTTCTGATAAAAATACATCCATTGAAGTATGTAAACGATTATTCCCAAATGTGAATTTAAAAGCAACCGACAGATGCAAGAAAGACCATGACGGAATGGCAGAGGCATTATTGATTGCAGAGTATGGAAGGAGACATTATAATGGTAGAGAAAGTAACTAATCGTTGTTCTAATTGTGATAAAAAATCTATATGTAAGTACACGACAGATATGAAAGATATTACTGATAAGGTAAATTGTCAATTAGCTTATTTTAATAAAGATTTACCATTCTCAATAACAAGAATAGATTGTGATTATTTTTCAGCTGAAAAACCTATAACTAAAGGATGGTGATGGTAAATGACAAGTCGTAGAGAAGGAATAAAAGTAAATGACGAACAACCAAAAACCGCTGAATCCATAATGAGAAGTGTGGATAACATAAGCGATACAATAGGAGAATTATCAGATAATTTGGTTCGTAGATACTGTAAAGACTTAAATGTCTTAATGCTAAACATACAAGCATTTATAAAAGCGAACAATGTTACCGATGAATTTTTGGAAACATCTATATTGGATTTAGCAAATATTCTTTATTTTACAGGCTCTGCTCAAGAAGATTTAGGTATTAAGGAAGATATTTGCAAAGCTATAAGACAAGAAGTATATTCAAAAGCAAGAGAACAAGCTACAGGAAAGACAGTTGCAGACAAGACGGCACAAGCAGAGCTTATATCACAAGCAGAAACAATGACACTTGCTATATATTCAAGAGCTTACAAGAAAGTAAAATTAAGAATGGATGCAGGATATGAAATGCTTAATAGCTTAAAAAAAGTAATGAATAAAAGAATTACAGAAATGGAACTATCAAATAGCAGATATATAAATCATAGTGAAAGCGAGGGATAATAAAAGAATGAAGATTTTAAGTAAAGAGCAATGTGAAGAAATTCTGAAAAGAATTACTGCAAATGAAATTATTCAGGCAGAGTACGGACTACACGATATGGAAGCAGAAACAAAGGCAACGGAAAATAGAGCAGAGATAGCTTATATTGTTGGCGGCATTAAAGGAATGAACAAGGTGCAGAACACACTAGCAAGAATGTTGGAAAGAATTAAAGGAGAATAACAAATGATTTATGCTTGGGGGATAATAACAGTACACAGAATGTTCATATAAAGCATTCAAACGATAATAAGCAAAAAAGCTTATATGGAAACACACAGAGGCAATAAGGCATACGAGAGATTCAAACATATGCCAGATTATGGGAAAGGAGCAGTAATGGAGAGATTAACAATACGTTCAAAAAACAGTGATATGGTTTGGCTTAAGGATGCAGAGAATGGTAACGCACGCCTTGAACCATGTGAAATGACTGCACATCATAACAGGATGGCACTGGATAATCTTGCCACTTATGAGGACTTAGAGGAACAGGGCAGACTTATCAAGTTGCCTTGCAAAGATGTGTATTTCATTATTGATATAAACAATCCTAAGTATGCAATGGTCATGAAAAAGCCTATAAGGGAACTTGCAATATATGAGATTGAGGATATTGACAATGTCGGTTGCAAATATTTTTCTACAGAAGCGAAAGCCGAAGCAAAACTGAAAGAATTAAGAGGTGTGAAATGACAATTAGTGAGTTTTTCAAAAAGAAATATTCAGTAAGAAAAGATAAAGGAAATATCTATGGTGTTGGAATGAGTGATGCAGAGTTTCGTCATTTTATTATTCAATACTTGTTACCAGAAAATTGGTATGTTGTTGACCCAATAGGGCAGTCACAAATCAACGAAATAGCTATCAATGAAATTCTAACTAAGTATTCCAAGAAGTTTAGACAGGAGCGCAAGAAATGTTTAAAAGAATTGAGAGGTGGAGAAGATGTGTAGTATTAAACAAATAAAAGAACTTGCGGAACGTAATGCTGTTTACGAGTTTGAAAAGAAAGCAAAGATGTATGGCAAGGAGTATATAAGATACTATTATAACAAATTGGCTGAATTGAATGGCAGTATTAATAGCACTTGTAACTGCCAGCACAACAGCAATTCAAGAGATAATGAACCTTGTTGCAGATGTGATAGCAGAAAGACCAATGCCGACAGGATAAGGAATATGTCGGATGAAGAGTTAGTGGATGTATTATTTGATAGTTGTCTTGAAGTTATGAAATTGGAAGAATGTACTAATACAGATAATTGCGGAGTGTGCAAAAGATGTGTACTTGATTGGCTTCAATCAGAAGCGGAATAGGAGAGAATATGGAAGATAGATACTTATCCAAGGCAAAGAGGATTGATGATGGAGATTGGCTTGTTGGCTATGTTGTAAAATATGGGTATACAGGAAAAGAAAAATATTATATAGTTCCAAGCTATGCTTCTGATTTATATGCTATTGAAGTAGACCCATCCACTATCTGCCGATGCACAGGCTTGGAAGACAAGAACGGCAAGCTGATTTGGGAGAATGACATTGTTAGAGATACACATGGTAATTTTTATGCAGTCTTTTATTTGAATAACTATTATCGGTTCTCTTGGATTTGTGTTAAATCAGATACATTTTTAGTTGGTGCAATGTGGAATTTGTGGAGCTTTCACAGTTTTGAAGTAGAAGTTGTTGGCAACATCTTTGACAATCCAGATTTATTAGGAATAAACACTCAAAACGATTTGGACAGACATTGGTTAGAAAAGTATACAGAAGAGAATGACAAAGAGAAAAGAGATTAAAGTTAAAGGAGGAAAAAAGAATTATGTATGTAAACCCATTTGCTTTAGGTGTAATTGTAGGTGCATTTAGTATGCTAGTATCAATTGTTATACTTGCATTAATCATAACCGGAAAGAAAGGAAAATAATATGAGAAAGAAAATGAAAAAAAACTAGGATTTTTTATAACAGAATTGCAAAATGATTGGAGTGATGAAGAATAAGCGAAGCAGAATATATGGAAGATGGAGCGGATTATTTAGAGGAAGGGTGTCAAAGACAGACTTGTAATGGCTGTATGGCTTACAATTATTGTCTAATAAAAGAACAGGAGAATGAACAATGAGTAATCTTGATTTAATTATAAAAGACTTAAATAAGAAAATGAAAGTAGGAAATATTCAGCTTGGAGTTGATTTCCAGGAAGTTCAGAAGATTCCTTTTTCATCTTGTAGATTAAATTATATGACATATGGTGGTATTCCAGTTGGAAGAATAGCAGAGTTTTATGGCGCAGATGGAAGTGGAAAGACCACTACTGCTATTGATGTAGCTGGAAATGCTCAAAGAATGTTTCCAGATAAGAAAGTGTTATTTGTAGACATTGAACATACCTTTGATTCTTGCTGGGCAACAAAGCTAGGATTGAATTGTGACGATATTATATATCTTGACCCTGATAGTATGGGAGCAGAAGATGTTTTTAATATTGTTAAAGAACTTATAGAAAGTGGTGAAATAAGTATATGCATAATGGATAGTATAGGTGCTATGGTTTCTATGCAGGCTAATGAAAAACAGATAGGTGAAAGAACATATGGTGGCATAAGTATGCCTTTAACAGAGTTTGCAAATAAGATAGCTCCAGTTTTATCGAGAACTAATTGTGTCCTCATAGGAATAAATCAGTCTAGGGATGATATGAACAGTCCTTATGGAGGTCTAACAACCCCTGGAGGAAGAGCTTGGAGACATAGTTGCAGTACAAGGCTTGAATTTAGAAAAGGCAATTATATTGATGAAAAAGGCAGTAATCTTTCAAGAGCTTGTGAGAATCCAGCAGGTAATATAGTCAATATAGCACTTGTAAAATCTAAAGTATGCAGACCAGATAGAAAAGTAGGATTTTACACTTTGAAATATCTTGAAGGAATTGACTATGTATCAGATGCAGTTGATGTGGCTATTAAGATGGGATTGGTTGTGCAAGAGCATGCATGGTTCTCTTTAGTTGATATTGAAACAGGCGAAGTATTAAGCAAATATCAAGGTAAATCTAAGTTAGTTGAGTATTTAAAAGAAAATGATAACTATACAGATTTCTACTCAAAATTGGAGAAATTATTAAATGAAGAGTAATGCATATCTAAACGGACAAGATATATTGAATTGGTATAAGACCTCAATGGAGATACATCTAGGGCAATATCTATATCCAATACAAAGAACGGGTGGAAGGCAAAACAAGCTAAATCCGGTGGAAATGTTTCCAGAAGTGGTATGAAGGGTGCATTGGATAGGACACAAGGAAGAAGATAGTTATCCACATCTCATAAAAGTTATCCACATTAAATTGTGGGTAACTTTTTTATGTATTTTTATAAAAAAGTGTTGACAAATATAGTTTTATGTATTACAATATAATTGTAAATAAGAAATACATAAAAACAGAAGGAACAAAGATATGAGAACATTTGAAAACAAGGCTTTTATGGTAAATGTACAGGGAAATAAGGTTGTTATTACAAATAAGAAATTTGGAGATGTTTATTGTGCTGAAATAACTAATAAGGGTAAGCTTCATGCAGGTTCATCTTTGGCATTAAAATATGCAATGAATTTAAGAACAGAATTTGGATTTTAAAACTTTACAAAAAATGGGAGCTTGAAAACTTCCTAAGATGAAGGGAACGTACATGACAAATACAGCAATTATATTAGGATATATGCAATTAAATAATTTAGACCCAACTAAAATAATCTTACATACATATGCACAATGGAAGAAGTTAGGTTATCAAGTTAAAAAAGGTGAAAAGTCAAAACATAAAATTTCAGTGTGGAGACGTTCAACAAAGAAAGTTGAAAATGAAGATGGAGATAAAGAAGAAGTTGACAACGGAAGATATTTTTTAAAAGAGTCTGCATTCTTCACACAGGAACAAGTAGAGAGGATAACCAATGAAAGAGATATTTAAACAGATACATAGATTTCAGAATATGGATTTTGAAGAGGGTAAACCATTTGAGTTTACCCTTGAAGGAAAAACAAGAGAGATAAATACAGAAGATTATATATGTCCACCAGTTCAGAAAATGGAAGTAGGAAAGTCATATAAAATCACTGTTAAGAAATATATGACAGAGCCTGCTACAACCAATTTTGATTTTCAAGATAAATGGAATAATGGAAAGCCAATGCCACTTTGCATAATGCAGGGTGAAGTTATAAAAGAAACAAGAGGAATGTATTATATGAGTTTGCAAGGCAAATCAAAGCCTACATCAAAATGCCTTGTATGTGGAAAAACATTAACTAACCCAATTTCTAAATTATACGGAATCGGTCCAGAATGTAGTGAAAAAGTGGGATTAATAAGAATAGAAAGTGAGGAAGAAGCTAAAGAAAAATTGAAACACATTATGGAACAGATTGATGATATAAGCTGGACGGGTTGGGTAATTAAATCTGCAATAAAAGAATGGGAGGAAATATAAAATGGAAAGTATTGCAAGTAACTCTACAAGAAGAGTAACAAAAAAAGAATTGATTGAGGCTATTAATCACACATTCCCAGATGATGATGTTATAAAGGACAATTATGTAATTGCAGTGATTACCGAGGTATCGTGTCACTATAATGAGACTACACTGCAATCAATACAATTTGGAAAGAAGCTTGAGTTTTAGGAGGAAATATAAAATGACAAGAGAAGAATGTGAAATGCTTATTTTACAGTATGTAAAAGAGATAAGGGATATTGCTAGGCAATATGATACAAGCAAAGAGTTTTATTTGAGTATATGTTGTATAAATAACTCAATTCATATTAATAATGTATGGTGGGATTCCAATACCCCGATATCTATAGGACAAATTGAGAATGGAGCGATAATACGAGATGACAACTAGATGTTTTTCAGATAAACAAGAACAGCATATAGCAAAAGTAACCGGTGGTAAAGTTCAGAGTAACTCTGGTGGAACAAAGTTTGGCGGCGGTGATGTTCATACAGAAAAATTCTTAATAGAGGCAAAAACATCTACAACACCTAAGAAGTCATTCTCTATAAATGGAAAATGGCTTCTTAAAGCAAAGGAGCAGGCATTTGAACAAGGAAAGGAAGAATCTGTGCTTGCATTTAGATTTAGCCCAGATGATGAATCAGATTATTATGTATTAACAGAAAGACAGTTTTTAGAATATTTAAGGTATAAGGAGAATTAAGTGGATAAAATTATAATTTGTAAACATTGTGGAAAGCCGGAGTATTACGGAGAAATGCGTTGGTTAAACGGAAGATGTAGTTGCAGAAATTGCTATAAAAGTCAATGGCAAGACGAAAATCACAAACTTTACAGTTGGAACGATTTAGATGGAAAAAGACCAGCTATGGAAGAATATGAGAAGCAAGAGAGACAATTAAAGGCGGAAAGGAGCAGCAATGGAGAGATTAACAGTATATACGCCTGACGGATATAAAAAGTTTTATTGTATTAGGTGCGGCGGACTTAATTTAAGAAGTTGAAATGCAGGAGGAAATAAATGGAAGATGAAAATTTCTTTGAAAAATTCAGAACTTGTCAACATTGTTATACGAAACAAGATGACGATTATGTTTATTGCAGGAAAAGAAATGGAAAAATGTGAATATAAATTATATAAGTCGAGAAAAGAATTGAAAGGTGAAGAAAATGGCTCAATGGAATAAAAATACAGTGCCAAGATGTAAGATTAAAGATTGTTCAGATGAAGTTTTGGCAACTGTAGAATACATAGGATGTGACGGAAAACTTTATAGGAGAGTGATTAAAGCGGTTTACTTTCCATATCATCACTGCACTATTGAGGATATGGGATGGAGTATGTGTGATGGTATTCCTAACGATTGGGAATATTCAGAAGAGGATGATTCATATTGGATTCCGCAAGGCTGGTATGAGGTGTGTGATTACTTTGAGGACTATTCCTATTCGCAAATTACAGATTGCGTAAAGGCGTGGATGAAGTTGCCTAAGCCATATGAACCAAAAGTTAAAGAGTTATTAGAAAGCGAGGAATAAAGATGGGTGAATTACTTGATACGTTAATTAAAATGCTTAAAGAAAGCAATGCAGGATTTATCTCAGTTAAGGTAGGCGAGTACACGATTATTGTTACGGATGACGATGATGGAGCTAAGGTACTTGGTGAAGCTTGGGACAATTATGTAGAAGAAAGTGAGGAATAAAATAATGGCTAAAGAATCATTAGCAGTAGCATATCGTCCTAAAACATTTAACGATATGACAGAACAGAGCGCAATTAAAGATATTTTGTGCAATCAAATTAAAACAAAAACATTTAAACACGGATATTTATTTACCGGACCAGCGGGAACCGGAAAGACAACATCAGCAAGAATATTTGCAAATATGATAAATGAAGGAAAGGGAAATCCTATTGAAGTAGACGCCGCCAGCAATAGTGGAGTTGATAACATTAGACAGATTATAGATGACGCAAAGAGAAAACCCCTTGACGCAGAATATAAGATATTCATAGTGGATGAATGTCATTCATTATCAAACGGAGCTTGGCAGGCATTACTCAAGACACTTGAAGAACCACCAAAATTTACTATTTTCATTTTTTGCACTACTGACCCACAGAAAATTCCAAATACAATCCTTTCAAGGGTGCAGAGATACAATTTTCATAAGATAAGTAATAAAGGAATTGTTGAGAGATTAAATAATATAATTGTGACTGAAAATAGAGAAATGATAGAAGATGCTGGAGGTTCACAGGATGCCATCAATGATATAGAATGGGCTAAATATGAGGGCATTAGCTGTATAGATTATGATGAAGATGCCCTGGAATATATAGCTAAAGTATCTAACGGTGGTATGAGAGACGCTATTACCTTATTAGATAAATGTCTTTCATTATCCCTCGATTTAACACTGGAAAATGTGTTAAAAACTATAGGTTCGGAAGATTATGATACATTTATATTATTCTTAACGGCACTACAGAATAAAGAAAAAGAAACTGCCCTCACTACAATAGAAAATGTATATAATGCAGGCAAGAATGTAAAGCAGTTTATGAAAGATTTTGCAAAGTTCATTCTTGAGGTAGAAAAATATGCCTTATATAAGAATTTTGATTATATTAGCTTACCTAACACACTTGAGAATGAATTGGAACAGCTTATTGACGACAGTTTATTTGATGTTATGAACTTTGTAGTTTCTTTGAATAGTCAGATTAAATGGGATAGCGACCCTAAAACATTGATAGAATTATCTATATTGATTTATTGTGGAAAGGAGAACTAATATGATAAAAGCAGGAACAAAATGCAGGGTATTGGCTGATAGTATGAATAATTTTAGCTGTGGGGATATTGTCGTAGCTTTAGAGAATAGTCGTATGCCATTTTGTTGTTTACTTGAGGATTATGACCCTAACAAAAGTATATATGATTATAATCTCAATTCATTTGATGTTCTATATGACTATGAATTGGAGGTATTAGATGATAGGACAGAAAAATAATATTCAAACTCTTATTCAGTGGAGATGTAATAAATCTATTCCCCGATTCATAATAATATCAGGAGCACAAGGAAGTGGAAGATTGACACTTGCAAAAATCATTATAAAAATGATAAATGCAAAAGGTATAATTATGGGAAATAGTATTGCAGAAGTTCGAGAAACAATAGAAAATGCTTATACTATTACAGAGTCTATTTGTTATATATTTAGAAATGCTGATGATATGAAAAATGAAGCAAAAAACGCACTTCTTAAAGTTGTGGAGGAACCACCTAATAATGCTTATTTTATAATGACAGTTCATAACATTGATAATATGTTAGGTACTATTAGAAGCAGGGGAACAGTTATTAAAATGGAACCATATACACCACAGGAATTAAAGTCAGTATGTGATGATGAATTAAAGCTTGAGTACTGCACTAATATAGGTGAGTTACAAGTTGCGCATGAAAAAGTACAGAGAACGGAAGATTGTGTAGATAATGTATTAAAAGCTCTGAGAGAAAAGAGTGGTGCTAAACTATTAAAAGCTTGTACGCAGTTAAAAGCTAAACAGACAGAGACAGATAAGATTGATTGCTTATTATTTTTTAAAGTATTTCTGAAAAGGTTGTATAATGCACAGACAAATGCACCTATATATAAGTCGTTTGGATGTTTAAAGGCTATATTTATATGTAAGCAAGAACTAAGCAGGAATACAATAAACAAGAAATCAAGTATAGAAGGTATGCTTATTAGAATGATGGAGGAAATTAAAAATGAGACTTAAGGATATTACAAGAAGATTTGATAATAGCAAATTCTACAAAGGCAAGTACAAAAAGTTTGAATGTATGATAAGCTACTTATCAAATTTAGATTATTGGTACTACTGCATAGATTCTAATGATGAAAGGGATATACGCTACAACAGTTTATGGGATGAAGTAAACTTTAAAACTCAAGAAGATTGTATAAAAGGTTGTCAGGCTTATATTGATGAGGTGATTATTAAAAATGCAAAAATTTCCAAGAAGATGGGATAAACTCACTTGTATCAATTTTTTACAAAGAAAAATAATAATACTATCTATAGCTTATTATGAATTAAGTCAAAACCTAATAGATGACTCATTATTTGATGGATATTGTAAACAGCTTGTGAGTATGCATAAGGAGCATGGGGATATATCAGACACAGAATATGGATATGCTTTTGGGAATGATTTTGATGGAAGTACCGGATTTTATTTATATTATAATCTCAATGAGCATGATAAAGAATATCTATATCATATTACTTATCATATTATTCATAATAATTCATTTCCTGAGACTGTTCATGCAACACAGCAAACACCTAAGAAGAAAGGAAAGCTATTCTAATGGAATTGTACACTATAAAAGACCTGACAGAAGAAAGAATGTATTTCAATGCCAGAGGTGGAGCCTATCAGAATAAATCAATGGCAATAAAGAAACTGAACTGTTTAAGAGCTAAATATCCTACTCATATTATATATCTTGTAACTTTTGTACCTATCACTTTAGCACCACCATGCCCACGCTATGGAGTAACAGGAGGAAATAAAACATGGAGCTTGTAGATTTAATGAAACGTATCTCATCCAATGATATTCCACATTTTTTGATATTATTTGGTGAAGAGCAAACAATTCTAAATATATATCTAACACATATATTAGAAGTTACAAAGACTAAACGTATAAGTGCAGATTCAGTATCGTATATAATGCAAAATATAAACAAAAAGAGTCTTGACAAATCTATTAGATTATATGTAGTTCAAGATGATATGGCATTTATAAAAGCTGAGGATAGTTGGGAAAGTGTACGAAATGCACCAACTAAAGATTATATCATTCTTAGATATCATAGCCTAGATAAGCGTTCAGTATTTGTAAAGAAGAATCAACAAAATTTAGTTGAATTTTCACGTCTAACTAAAGGGGTGTTACAAACATACATAGCTAAAGATTTACCCGATTTAAGTGAGAAAAATTCAAGCAAGTTAGTTGAATATTGCAATTATGATTATGGTAGAATACTGATGGAAATAGATAAGATTAAGCAATATTCGTCTATTAGAACTGACTTGACCATTGATAGTTGTTTTGCCCAACTAGATAAGCAAGGGTTATTTCATAAAGAAATAGGAGATATAACCTTTGAGTTAACTAATGCAGTATTAGGTGGATATACAGAAACAGCTATACAGAAACTTGATGAAGCTAAACGAAAAGGTGAGCCTGCTATGATGATTGTATCAATCTTATATACTGGTTTTAGAAACTTATTAGCATATCAAGGATTGGGAAGTAATAAGCAAGGAGCTATGGAAAGAACTGGAATGACAAAAGGAGAGTTATATGGTTGTACTAAGAATGTAGGAGGATATAGTATAACAGAAGTAAAAAGAAATATGCTTAAATGTCAGGAAATAGAAGCAGGAATAAAGATAGGAACTATAGATGAAGATATAGCTCTTGAATATGCTGTCTTATCATGTCTTGCCTAATAAATTTTTATGTATTTTTATAAAAAACTATTGACAAATATAGTTTTATGTATTACAATATAATTGTAAATAAGAAATACAACAAAAGTTGAGAAAGAGGTATTATATGAGACAGTATAAAGGATATTACATTGATAAAGTAATTTTTAATAACGAGGATGAAATTGATGAGTTTATCAAATCAGAAGCTATCAGAGCTTATAAGCAATCAGTTGAATTATTTGTTAATCAGTCAACAATAGAAAATTCTATCTATTGTGATGATAAAGCTGAAATACTTGTTAATCAGTTCGGATTCACTTGGGAACAGATTGAAGAACTTGAAATACAAGTTATGAAATCTGTAGCTTAATAAACATAGTGAAGCGATAACACATAAAACACTAAAGAAAGAAGGTGAAAAATGAATACCTGGTTTATATTAGTTATATTAGTATTATTACTGATGTTGTTAGTAATATCAGCATTGATGGTTATATTATTAATTTTACTTTCTCCGGTAAATAAGCAGGAGAGGGAGAAGGAAGATAAGGAACAATTAGAATATTTACGAAAGTTGAAGGAGAAATATGAAAACAAGAACGATATCTGATATACAAATTGACCGGAAATGTGCTTATGATAAAAAATATATTTGCACTCCAAAATGCATATATTATTTGACTTGTATATCAAGTCCACATAAGGAGAAATCTAATGAATGAAGCTAAACAGACAACTTGTAAAAGATGTGGGAGAAAGCTAAGAACAGAAGAAGCTATTAATAGAGGCATGGGAATAACATGTTGGAGAAAATGGCAAAAAGAAAATAATCATAAAAGATTATGGGGGGAGAACAATGACAAAGAAACGTAATATAATAAGTGTGAGTATCCTTATAATTGTATGGATATTTTTTATTACAACAGTAAAATCATCACAGGATGATTTATATGCAGAAAATACTAAAACTAATAAACAAGTTGCTACAGCTACACCATACATAGAGGAGAATAATACAGACATAGTTCAATCTTGTGAAGTTCATCCTAGTTACTGGATGGATAATGATGAATATGAGTTATTTGCAAAATGTGTGGAGGCGGAAGCTGGGACTGAAGGATTTATAGGAAAACAATATGTTGTAGATGTAATACTTAATAGAGTAGATTCAGATAATTATCCAAATACTGTAAAAGATGTTATAATGCAGAAACATCAATTTGAAGTGGTAAGTAATGGAAGAATATATGATGTTACACCTACAGAAGAAACATATAGAGCTATAAATACAGAACTTGAAAGTCAGCTTGACAATGAGATAACAGCATTTAGAATGTCTCATTATCATTCATTTGGAACACCTAAGTTCCATTATAAAAATCATTATTTCAGTGTAGATTAGCATATAAAATATTTGGTTATCATGTTATAATAAATAAAAAGGAGGCGGTAACATATATGCAAATTATATTGGATAATATCGCATTAACAGTATATGCATATACAGAGACAGACAATAAATGTACTTTTAGGTACAAGATAAGAGATGGATTTGTTGAGTTGACTGTAGATAAGAAAAGAGTGCATATAGTACATAAAGGAGGTGGTCAACATGGTTAGATAATACTTCTCCATTAATTTAACATATAAAATCCATAATACAAATCAAAGTGCATCAAGTAGGCGGTATAGAAATATACCACCTACTTTTTATTTACAACATTAACAAAACATATTATAATAATTAACAAATATAATACATTATATGTTAAAAATCATAAAAAAGGAGGCGGGATAATGAATACTAGGGAGTTAATGTATAAATTACAAACAGCTCTAAAATCAAAGAATATAATAGTATGTATCAATACATATCAATTCTATTCTCAAGAGCAAAATAGATATATAAAAATGTATAAAGTAAAAAAGGGAAAAGAAGAATTAATCAAAACAGCATCACAAATAAAAGTAATAAAAACATTGAAAAATCTATGGGATGAGGTGAAAGATAATGACTAAAGAAACAGATAAAGAAATAGAAGCAAAGAAGTTATTAAATAATAGACAAATAGTCTTTGTACAAGAATATATGAAGACTAATAATATAACACAATCAGCAATAAGTGCAGGATATAGTGTGAAGACAGCCGCCGCACATGGATGTAGACTGTTAAAACAAAACAACGTAAGGAGATACATCAATGCCATTAATGAAAGGTTGCAGTCCTGCAGAATTGCAGACATTCAAGAGGTTATGGAATACCTTACTTCTGTTATGAGAGGCGAACAGAAAGACCAGTTTGATATGGATGTATCAGTACAGGATAGAACACGAGCCGCATCTGAGCTGGCACGTAGATTAGATGTACAGTCTAAGAATATCAATGTGGATGCAAGAGTTCTTATAGTTGATGATATTCCAGATGATGTTGAGTTGGAAGAGGAAGATAATGAAGAGTAAGAAAACATCACTTATTAATTGCATAGGTCCAGCTTTCTATGGTATCCACAACGATATAAAAAAACATAAGCATACATATTATGACTTGACCGGTGGACGAGGTTCTTTAAAGTCCTCAGATGTATCCATAGAAATAGTCTTTAATATGATGAAAAAAGAAAATGCTGATAAGCATGCAGTCATCTATAGAAAAGTAGGAGATACATTAGAGACTTCTGTATTTGCACAAATTGAATGGGCTATTGATAAATTAGGTGTAGCAAGTGATTGGAAACTCACTAAATCTCCAATGAGAGCAGAATATCTACGAACAGGACAGAGAATTATATTTAAGGGATTGGATAAAGCGGCAAAGTCTAAATCTATCAAAGTACCTTTTGGATATATAGGCTATCTGTGGTTCGAGGAGTTTGATGAGTTTGCAGGCGAGGAAGAAATAAGAAAAGTTCAGCAGTCAGTAATTCGAGGTGGTAATGACTTTATAGTATTCAAATCTATGAACCCACCTAAGTCAAGACAGAACTGGGCTAATGATTATATAGAGAAAGAGAAATTAAGACCTGATACATTAGTATCTCATACAACATATTTACAAGCACCACCTGAGTGGTTAGGTCAACAGTTCATAGATGACGCTGAGTGGCTCAAGCAAGTAAACCCCAAGGCATATGAGCATGAGTATTTAGGTATACCAGTAGGAAATGGTACAGAGGTATTCGATAATCTTGATATTAGAAAGATTACAGATAAAGAAATTGCAAAATGGGATAAATTATATAGAGGTGTTGACTGGGGTTGGTATCCTGACCCATTCCATTATGGATGCATGTATTATGATAGTGCAAGAATGACCTTATACATCTTTGAGGAATTTAGAGCTAACAAGATGAAAAATAAGGATACTGCACAAGTGTTATTAGACAATTTCCATTTAGGAAGATTTGATGTAGTGACTTGTGATAGTGCTGAGCAGAAATCAGTGGCAGATTATAGAAGCTATGGAATTAATGCACGAGCGGCGGAAAAAGGACCGGATAGCGTAAGATATGGAATGAAGTGGTTGCAATCTCTTATTAAGATAGTTATAGACCCTATACGATGTCCAAACACTTCTGAAGAATTTAAAAAGTATGAATATGAGTTGGATAAAGATGGAAATCCAACATCAAATTATCCAGATAAAGATAACCATAGCATTGATATGACAAGATATGCTATGGAGCAAGTATGGAAGAGACGAGGTAGGTAATACAACTTTTTATTGTGTTATAAGTTATCAACATTTATAATTATAATAGGGTCATTTAAAAATGAAAGGAGCACAAAGATGATAAAAAAATTACTGAGATTAATACAACAGGCAATTGACAAGATGCTAGGATACACTTCAATCACAAAAGCAATAGACATAGAAGAAACAACTGTATCTACTTCTATGTCAGATGCTTTCACATTATGGAAGCAAATGTACAAAGACCAAAGTCCTTGGCTTGATGAGGATAAAGGTATATATTCATTAGGGTTAGCTAAGCAGATATGTAATTCTTTCCAGCAACAGATGTTATCAGAATTGGAAACAAGAATAACTGACCTTGGAATGGATGAAGATGTGGATGAGGATAAATCTAATCAACCAGATGAAATAACAACACGAGCACAGTATCTAAATGATGCTTATAAAAAGAAACTTATTAAGAAATTACCTCAAGCTGTAGAAAAAGCTCTTGCATTAGGTGGTATGATTATAAAGCCTTATATATCAAATAATCAAATCTACTTTGATTTTAGTTTCCAAGGTGATTTTTTACCCATAAGTTTTGATGATGATGGAAATATCACAGACATAGCATTTTATGACCAATTTGTTTCCGGCGAATATGTGTATACAAAGGTAGAGAGACAGACATTTTCTCAAGCAGAAAATAAGATTGTTATTGAGAATAAAGCATTTAAAGCAAAATTGGTACAGTCGGATGATAATGAAGAGCAAGAGTTAGGAAAGGAAATCCCATTAGCTGATGTAGATAGATGGGCTACAATATCACAGGAGCCGGTTACTATTGAAAATGTAGATAAACCATTATATGGATTCTTTAAAGTACCTATTGCAAATAATATAGATTTTGACAGCCCATTAGGTATATCATTATTTAGCCCTGCAGTAGGAATTATAGAAAGAGCGGATAATCAGTTTTCAAGACTTGATTGGGAATATGAGGGCGGACAGCTTGCAGTTGATGTAGACCCTACTGCTGTCACATATTCGACTAATTATTATGGTACTCAGATGGAGTTAGACCAATGTAAGGATAGATTATATAGAAAATTGGATTTAGGTTCGGATGAGACATATAATCAGTGGGCTCCTTCTTTGAGAGATAATAATTATATCCAAGGTCTTAATAACTATAAATGCATAATTGAGGATGTAATAGGACTCGCAAGAGGTACTATATCAGACCCAAATAGTGATGCTAAGACAGCTACTGAAATCAAATTAATGAAACAAAGAACTTACATCACGGTTACAGCTATGCAAGAAGCATTGGAGAGTGCTATATTAGATACAGTAAGTGCTATGAATGTATTTGTTGATTTATATGGGCTTTTCGCAGATGGTGATTATGAGACCAAAATTGATTGGAAGGATAGCATACTTACTGATACAGATACAGAGCTTGAACAGAAACTTACATTGGAGCAGGGAGGTATTCTAAGTAAGGCAGAAGTAAGAGCCTGGTATACAGGTGAATCTATAACAACTGCTCAATTAGCTATAGATAAGATGCAGCAAGCACAACAGCAACAACAATTAAATGATTTATTCACACACGTGCCCGAAGCTACGTTAGAAAATAATTAAAATGATAATAACGAACTTACACAGAATGAAGGAGATAATAGCTAATGATTAGTGAAGCAGATTTAACAGATTATGCTTATATCGTATCAGCTCGATTTGATGCTATAAATACTCATTATATCAAGCTTATGGCGAAACAAATAAAGGAGATAGGAAAACTATCTCCTTCTAACCTTTTTAGATTACAACAAATGTCTAAGATGCAACAAAATATTGACTCAATTGAATATATGTTAGCACAAGAGACAGGAAAAACATTAGATGAGCTTGATAAAGTATTAGAATTAAGCGGATTATCAGTATATAAAGATGCATACGAACTATATGTGGCTCATAATAGAATACAAGTACCTTTTAAGCAGAATCAAAATATGATGAATTATATTAGAAGCGTACAGAACCTAACACATAATACATTTATGAATATGTCTAATACAACTGTTATATTTGAACCTTACAGAAATCTTGTTGATGTGGCTATTGATGCGACAACAAATGGCATAGATTCTTATAATAATATCATACATAAGCAATTAACAGATTTCACACTTCAATCTAATCTGAGATATGCAGATGAAGGATTAAAAGTAACATATGCAAGCGGGCTCACACGAAGATTAGACAGCGCAGTTAGAATGAATGTATTAGAAGGAGTTAGGCAGGTCAATAATGGTATCAGAGAAAAAACTGGGGAAGAATTTGGTGCAGATGGTGTAGAAGTATCAGCTCATGCTTTATGTGCAAGAGACCATATAGATATACAAGGAAAGCAATTTAGCAAAAAAGAATTTGAACTACGAAATGAAGAATTAAGGCGTCATATATCTACTTGTAACTGCAAGCATTACACATTTCCAATAATACTAGGTGTATCTAAACCAACTTATACTGATAAAGAACTTAAACAGTATAAAGCTAATAGTGAAAAACCGGTAAATATAAATGGAAAAGAAATGACAAAGTATCAGGCTACACAAGCTCAGCGAAATATGGAGACAGTGATTAGAAAGCAAAAAGATAAATATATCTTCGCAGACACAATGGGTGATACAGAAATGGCTGAGAAGATAAAAAATAATATAAATCAATTACAGTCACAGTATAATTCTATATCACAACAAGCTGGACTATCTCCTAAAATGGATAGAACTTATGTACCCGGATATACAGGAAAGCAAGTCAAACCTAAATCAATTAAATTAAGCATATAATCAACAAGTTATCAACAATCTGTTGATAACTTTTTTAGTTTGATTAATTGTTTATAACTATGTGTATAACTTGTTAATAACTACTTTACAAATGTTGATAACTTGTGTATAATACAATATGAAGTAAACCACAGACCAGAAAGTGGTCTATAACAATTATTTTAGTTGAAAAGGAGCAATAAAATATGAAAAACATTTACGAAATTCTTAAATCTTATGGAATTGAAATTCCTGAGGATAAGAAAGAAGCTTTTGACAAGGAAGTTCTTGAGAACTACAAGACAGTGAGTGAGATGGATACCTTACGAACTAAGCTAAACAAAGCAGAGACAGAGAGAGATAATATTCAGTCCAAATATGATACTGATATAGCTCAAAGAGATGCTGATTTAGTTAGTTTACAGACACAGCTGAAGGATGCTGGTGGAGATGCAGAGAAGTTAGCCACCTTACAAACTAATTTTAATACCTTGCAGACAACTTATAACACTGCAAAAGCAGATTATGAGAAACAGTTAGCTGAACAGGCTTATGACTTTGCTATTAAAGAAAATTCAGCTAAACTTAAATTTTCTTCTAACTCAGCAAAGAAGGCATTCATGTCTGACTTGAAAGCTAAAAAGTTATCAATGGAGAATGGAAAAATCTTAGGATTTGATGATTTTGTAAATGCATACAAGGAACAGGATGCTGGAGCATTTATCACAGATAGCCCAAGCCCTAAAAATGATGAACCAAAACCATCTTTTAGTGCTAAAACAAATCCAGGTGATAAGACAGACCCACAGCCTGAACCAACACAAAAAGAAAGACCAATTATATGGTAGTTATAAGGAAGGAGAAAACTTATGCCAAGAATTGAATCATTATCGGTATTACTTGACCCACAGGGAAAGATGCTTTTATCGGAAGCATACGATGGAGTACTTGAGAATGTACAGAAGTCTACTATTTCAGGACAGATTAAGAATCAGGACTTATCTGGAGACCCAACTGCAGGAACAGTAGAAGCAAAGAGATTTGCAAATGCAAAATCTAAAGACTACGGTACAGCACGTAGAGGCGGAGAAGGAGAGAAAGTAAAGGGAGCTACAGTAACAATTCCTATTGATAGAGATAAGGAGTTCGTAGAAGAGATTGAGCAGAAAGATATCTCACTTTTAGGTGTAGATGGACTAATCACTCGTAGAAGTGCTAATCATGCAATGCAGATGGCTAATGAGTTAGATGAGGAGTTCTTTAGAGAATGTGTAAACTCAGGTACACAGTTCACTCCATCAGCGGGAACCACTGCTATCCAGGATATTATTGAGGAGGGCATTGTAACACTTGAGACACTCAAGAATGATTACATTCAGGGTATTCCTAGAAATATGTTATCAGTTCAGGTTACACCTGCTGTATATAGTCAGATGAGAAAGTACCTGGATGAGAATGTTAATAATGCTAATGTTAATACAGCGGCAGAGGAGTTTACCACATTTCATGGTGTTAGATTCATGTCTACAATCAATATGCCAGAGAATGTAGAATTTATCGTGCAGGTTGATGGTTCAGTAGCTCAGCCAATTATGTCTAACCCATATTCAGCAGAGAAGATTCCAATGTCCAATGCATATGCTGTTGAGCTTTTCTTCTATTATGGAACAAAATGTGTTACTCCAGAGACTATTCTCTATTACGCACCAAAGGGTGCGATTGTAGTAACATCCTCTAAGGGTTCCACAAAGGGAAAAACCAAAATCAGCGTAAGCCCTGCTAAGACAGGTACTAATACTTATAAGTATAAGACAGCTAAGACAGTAGACTTACCAAAGATTGGCACCACAGTAACTGATTATACTGATTGGGAGGGTACAGAAGAAATCACTGCAACAGACAATGATGAAATTGCTATCGTAGAGATTGAAGCAACTGGAAGCACTGTTGTACGTGCAGGAAAGACACAGGTACAGTCTAACACCGAGGAATAAAGGAGTGTAAATTATGCAATTACTCTTACCTACAGGAGTAATTCTTAATAGTGATAATAATATGGTTATTCAACAGCATCTTAATCATGGTGCTGTTGAATATGTTGAAGAACATAAAACTATAGACAATGAAACAATTAAGAATGAAACTGAAACTTTGCAGAAAGAAATAAAGCCAAAACGAGGACGAAAGTCTACTAAAATCGAAGCATAGAAAGGCGGTGGAATTGAATGTATCTTGATTATAACAAATATAAAGAGTTAGGTGGTACACTCAATGAAACCGCCTTTAATCAACATGAAATTGAAGTCGAAGCAAAGTTAGATTATCTGACAAATGGCAGAATCAGACAACTAGACATCATTCCAGAAGCAGTAGTTAATCTTTGTTTTAGATTAAATACAAATTTTTGGGAGCAGATGAATATAGACCAAGCACAGAATCTAACCAGTTATTCCAATGGCATTGAAAGTTTTGGTTATAGTGCAACGAACAACCAAGGAAAAAGTGTTATAGATGCACAGATTATTCAGCTAGTTAATGAATACTTATGGGAGTATCCCGAATTACTTTACAGAGGTAGAAAACAATGGATGCACTGACAATAACAATAGCTAATAGATTAGCTAAAAGCGACAGTATAACTGGACTTGATGTTTGGTATAAATGCTTCTTGCATAACATCCAATATGCTATTGAGCGTGTTATGGATGTCAATGGAACACAAGTTAGCATGGGTCAAGCATTCACTATCTTAATTCCTTTTGACGATAGATATAAACCTTATGATGAATGGAAAAATCTTGAAAATAAAGATTCTTATTATACTTTGTCACAAGGAGATTATATCTTTTTAAAAGAAATAAGTGAAGATTTTCTACCAAATAGCATTATACAGCTTAAGAACAAGCATAAAGGTATGGTGTGTGAAGTAAGAAGTATCATAGAAGTTCCAAAGAGATATGGAGCGACTATCAGATTGAAAGTGAGTGGTGTGTAATGAGTAATGCTAAAGTTACTATCAAACTTTATAATCCACCTGCTACAGTTCATAGATTAACTGAATCTGATAAGATAGGAAAATTCTTGGCTAGTGAATGGTCAAGATATTTTTCAAAATATACCCCAATGCAAGAAGGTATATTAGCTAGTAACATTACTATAGACCCATTCAAAGTTACATATAATTCACCTTATGCTCATTATCAATGGGAAGGAAAATTATATGTTGACCCTATAACAGGCAAAGGTGCTTTCTACGATAAAGATTATGGTTTTTGGAGTAGACCAGGTGTATCTAAAGTTCCAACAAATATACCTCTTAACTACAGTAAAGAACAAAATCCACTTGCAACAAGTCATTGGGAAGTTCCTGCTTTTGCAATGTATCAAAATATCGTTGCTCAGAGTGTATCTGAATATATAAGGAGAAATGTTTAAATTATGAATCTTTATAGGCAAGTAAATCAATGGTTGATTGATAATTATGAGCCCTTGGGACATTGGATGTATTTTAATGCTACACCAATGTTCGTAGGCGCGGTAACAATGAATAGTGTACCTGGAGTCCGTATAGTGCAGAAATTTATTGATGGTTCAATGAAGAAAGAACTTGCATTTGCGATAGACATGATTACGAATTATGATAATTCAGGTACTAGCGATGTAAATATGGAAGCACTGGATGAGGTTCAGAATTTTTCAGAATGGATTAATAAGCAATCAATTGACTCCGGACCAGATTTTGGAGAAAAGTGTAACATAGAAAAAATAGAAGTACTCACCAATGCACCAACATTATTAGTTGATACGACCAATCAACTATCTAAATATCAATTTCAAGTAAAAATAACATATACAGAAAGGAAGGAATAAAAATGAAATTAGCACGAGAAGCATTAATGCACTACATTGATAGTTCTTTTGGAAGTGGCACTGCCACATGGTTTCTTATTGGAAAAGATATTGATGATATGTCAGTAGAGCTAAATCCTGATACAGAAACCACTAAAAATATTCTAGGAGAAACAACAGTAAAAGATAATGGTTATGAGCCTAGCATGTCAGCTGACCCATACTATGCTAATCCGGAAGACAGTATTTATGAGAAACTTGTAGATATTGCCATGAATAGACTTAAAGGTGATAAGTGTAAGACTCAGATTCTTGAAGTTATTATTAAGGATACAGCAGAAACCACTCACCAGGCATGGGTAGAAGATGTTATCGTTAAGCCACAATCTTATGGTGGTGATACATCAGGAGTATCAATTCCATTTGATGTACTTTTTGACGGAAACAGAAAAGAAGGTACAGTAACTATTGCTAGTGGTGTGCCTACATTTACACCCAAAAAAGGCTAGTCAGGGTACTAGCGATATAAACTCACAGTCATTAGACGAGGAACATAAAACCATTATTGATTAGATACAAGGATAAGGGTATTAATTTATCCTTATCCTATTTTTATAAGGAGAAAAATTATGGCAGGAATTAAAATTGAAACAGGATTAAAGACATATGATATAGAAGATGAGAATGGAAACGTAAGAGGACAGATATCCTTTAACCCTTCAGATATTAATTTATATCCTCGAGCTCAAGCAATGCAGGAGCATATTAAAGAGTATATCAAAGAGCTTACAAGTATCAACGAAAATGATGTTAATATGATAAATGAGTTTGATAAGATGGATAAACTTATTAAGAGTGAAATTAACACGCTTTTTGATGATGAAAATGCAAGTAAAGTTGTATTCGGAAATCAGAGTGCATTATCATCATACAAAGGTGTAACATTTGTTGAAAGATTCTTGTTAGCTTTCATGCCAATAATTCAGAAGGAGACAGAAGCTGAGTTTAAGAAGAGTATGAAACACATTGAGAAATATACAAAGCAGGTAGATTAATATGATTGGTAAGTTACCAACAACATTAAAAGTTGATAATATTGATTATGAGATTCGCACAGATTATAGAGATATATTAGTTATCATGCAGGCATGTATGGATGACGAACTTACAGACATGGAAAAAATGATGGTGGTTCTTTCAATTCTTTTCAAGGATAAGATACCTAAATCAACTGGTACAGCATATGAAAAAGCTTTGTGGTTTTTAGATGGTGGACAGATTCAATCAGAACAATCATCACAGAATCAATCTATACGACCACAATTATATGACTGGGAACAGGATGAACAGATTATTTTTTCAGCTATTAATAAAATTGCTGGTTATGAGGTAAGAGATGTTAAATACATGCACTGGTGGACATTTATCGGATTATTCAATGAAATTGGGGAAGGTATGTTCTCCACTGTAGTTCGTATCAGAGAAAAGAAAGCCAAGCATAAAAAATTAGAGAAGTGGGAGCGTACTTTCTATAATGATAACAAAGATATTATAGATTTGAAGAAATATAAAAATAAGCGTAGCCAAACAGAAAAAGACGCTTTGGATGCATTAATTGGATAGAAAGGAGGTGCATATATAATGGCAGATGGTAAAGTAGTAATTGAGACCGGATTAGATTCTACTGGGTTAAAAAAAGGATTGAACAATCTCAAACCTCAATTCACAGAAATGGGAAACACAGGCACCAAAGCTATGAACCAGATAAGTAATAGCGTGGGTGGTGCAACTAAGTCTATGAGTTCTCTAAAAAGTTCCTTAAAAGGAATTATTACCACATTAGGTGTTGTATTTAGTTTGAAAACTCTTATTAATTTTGGTCAACAAGCTGTTGATGTAGCATCAGACTTAACTGAAGTTGATAACGTGGTTCAAAAAGCATTTGGAAACATGCGTGGTGAAATGGATGCCCTTGCAGATAGTTCCATTAAGAATCTAGGTATATCAAGACTGGAAGCTTATCAAACTGGCTCTACTTTCATGGCAATGGGAAAGTCAATGCTAACCTCCTCACAAGATGCTAAAGACATGGCACTAAATTTGACAAAATTAAGTGCTAATATGGCATCTTTCTTTAATAGTTCCAATAAATATGCCGCAATTGCATTAAAATCTATATATACTGGTGAAACAGAGACACTAAAGCAATATGGTGTTGTTATGACTGAAGTAAATTTAAAGCAATTTGCTTTAGCTCAAGGTATTTTGAAATCATATGAGGAAATGTCTCAGTCTGAGAGAGTAATGCTTAGATATCAGTATGTAATGCAACAGCTTGGATATATAGGAGATGACTTTATTGATACTCAAGATTCATGGGCTAACCAGACAAGAGTATTGAAAGAGCAATGGAAAGAATTTCTTGGAGTATTAGGCACTGGAATAATCACTGTATTAACTCCTTTAGTTAAAGCACTTAATATGGTTATGGGTCGTATGATTGCTATAGCTAAATCTATAGGCTCCATATTATCTAACGTATTTGGTATACAGGTTCAAAGTGCTAATCAAGTTAGTGGAGCTATAGCAGACACAGCGGATGCTTTTGATGATGCTACCACAGCAGTTGGCGATTATGATACAGCCACTAAAAAAGCATCTAAAACAGCTTCAAAGTCATTGGCTTCCTTTGATAAACTAAATAACACAATGACTTCACAGTCTGATGGTGATGCAGGCGCAGGAGGTGCTGGTGGAGGGGGTATTACAACACCTGACATTAACTCAGGCGCAGATTCTGCCATAACTCAAGCAAATTCCAAAATTAATACAGTTTTGGATAATGTTAAAAAACGATTATTGGAGCTTGTAGATTTACTCAAGAAAGGCTTCAAAAATGGATTAGGAACTGATTTTGATGCTAGTATTAAAAGAACTGAGAAACATCTTGCAAGCATTGGTAAGCAATTACAAGACATCTTCACCAATCCGAATGTTATAAATGCGGCAAATAATTGGGCTAATAATGTTGCATATGCTTTAGGACAGCTTGCCGGAAGCATGGTTAGTATAGGTCAAACAATAGTTGAAAATCTGGTTGGCGGCGTTGATAGCTTTTTATCAAAAGACAGTGGATATATTACTGATAGAATAGTTGGGTTATTTGATATATCAAGTAAAGTGGCTCAAATTACTGGAAACTTATCAACAGCTATAGCAGAGATATTTACTGTATTTAGAAGCGATACAGCTAAAAATATAACTGGAGATTTCATTGGAATTAATGCAGATTTAGCATTAGGTTTTATGGAATTAACTGGAAAATTATCTTCCGACTTATATAATTTGATTGCTCAACCTATTATTGATAATAAGGATAAAATTCAACAAGCTGTAATGGGATTGCTTGAACCTATATCTATTGCAATGGATACAATCCATAATGCGATAAAAAATACATTTGAACAGATTTTTAATGTGTATGACGAATATTTAGCACCAGCTTTTCAAAATATAACAGATGGATTTAGCAGTCTAGTGGGTAGTCTTTTAGATGTATGGAACAGTCAAGTAGCTCCATTTTTAACAACAGTAGCAACAGAAATCCAAACATTATGGGAAACTCATCTCCAACCTTTTGTTGATAATCTAATTACACTTGTTGGAAAGATAGTGCTTGCAATAAGCGAATTATGGAAAAATGTACTTGAACCATTGATTGCATGGATTGTTGCTAATGTAGTCCCAGTTATAACTCCTATTTTAGAGACAATGGTGAAAACTGTATCCTCAATTATAGGCACTATAGCTGATATTTTATCAGGCATAATGGAAACTCTTGGAGGAATTATAGATTTTATTACAGGTGTGTTCACTGGTGATTGGTCATTAGCTTGGCAAGGAGTTCAGGAAATATTTACAGGAATTTGGAATGCATTAACTGGATTTATCTCAGGTATATGGTCAACAATTAAGTCAATTTTCACTGAGGCACTTTCAGTGATTGTGTCGTTTATAAAAACTGGATTTAATGCGGCAAAGACTGTTATTACAACCATTTTTGGAGGCATTAAAAGTTTCATTTCAAGTATATGGAATGGCATTAAATCTATAGTGATAGGTGCAGTCAATGTACTTAAATCATATGTAATAAATGGATTTAATTATATAAAAAGTGGTATTACTGGTGTGATGAATACTATTCTATCTATTATTTCTGGAATATGGAGAGGAATATATAATGTGGCTAGAACATATATCAATTATGTTCTAAATGGCATACAAAGCATGGTTAATGGAATAATTGGAGGTCTTAATTCTATGATTAGAGCACTTAACCATTTACATTTCAGCATTCCGGATTGGGTTCCTGGATTAGGTGGTAAGTCATTAGGATTTAATCTCGGTACTATATCAAGAGTTAGCTTGCCTAGACTTGCAACTGGAGCGGTGCTTCCAGCAAATCAACCGTTCTTATCTGTTGTGGGTGACCAGAAACATGGAACTAATATCGAAGCACCATTGGATACTATTAAGCAAGCATTAAAAGAGACTTTGCAGGGTATGAATATGTCAGATAATTCACCAATAGTGATTGAGATTGATGGAAAAGAAGTGTTTAGGGCTATTAGAAATCAAGACAGGCAATTTATAAAGCAAACTGGTAAAAGTGCATTTTCTTATTAAGGAGGAAAAGTATGAGTTATAATGGATATTTAATTAAAATAGGTACTTTTACTTTTCCTCTCAAGCATATTGAGTATGGAACATATAAAGTAAAAGTGAATGGACAAGATATAGATAGTTTTAGAAATGCAAACGGAATATTAACAAGAAATGCGTTAGAACACATGCCATTATCAATATCATTTGATATATTAGATGGGCTTGACAATGAAACTTTTGAAAAAGATATAATGAAGCCCATGCGTGACAGGTATGAAAATAGTAATGAAAAAGATGTTACTATGGAAGTATTTGTGCCTGAAATAAATGGCTATATCACTCAAAAAGTATATAAAGTTGATACTGAATTTACAATAGACGATATTGAAGAAAATTTAGTATACTATGATACAGTATCATTTGAATTTGTGGGTTACTAAGGAGGATGTATGATAAATTATAAGTATTATGATTTATTTGACAAATCATCTGTGGATAAGCAATTAAAAATTGTATGTCAAGATGGAACAATTTTAACAAATAAAAATTTCTCATCTACATCCAGTGATTTCTCACTGTCGGAGTCATTATGTTCCGACAGTAAGTTATCCTTTGGTAAGTGTGAGTCCGCTTGTCTGAAAATCAAAATAGCTAATACAGTAAAGTCATTGAAAGGTCAAACGTTACAAGTTACCGAAACTTTAGGTAATAAAGATGATGTGCCATTTAAAATTGGTACATACATAGTTGATGAAGATACCTTAACAAGTGATAAAAAATATAGAAATATTACAGCTTATGATAGATTGTATTCAATATCATCCATTAATGTAAGCGAGTGGTATAGTAAGTTATTTCCTAGCAAGCAAGTGCCATTAATTAGATATGAAAATGTTACTAAAGAATGGACATATACGGGTATAGATGGCAAAGAAATAACTGAATATTATGAAGAGCTTGAACCTATAACCTATTATCAAACTGAGTACGAATCTATAACACTAAAAGCTTTTAGAGACTCATTTTTTAAGCATATTGGATTAACTCAGCAATCAACTACACTGATTAATGACAGCATGAAAATATCAAAATCAGTGGATGATATTGACTTGACTGCTAAAGATGTACTTGAAGCAATTTGTGAAATTAATGGTGTCTTTGGAAAAATGTCCAGAGATGATGTATTTACATATGTAGAACTAAAACCATTTTCAAGAGGATTATTCCCAAGCAAGACTTTATATCCAAATAAATCATTATTCCCGAGAAAACCTAGAAATGTTGATACTCGTAGATTACAGATGGGTGAATATAAGACACTTCAAGTGGGAGATACTAATTTTGAGCAAATTACAAAATTGCAAATACGTCAAAGCGAAGATGATATTGGTTACATTGCTGGGGATGATACTGGAGTAGGCTATATTATTCAAGGTAATTTTCTAACATATTCATCAGGAACTGATGAATTAAAGACTATTGCTAATAATGTTCTATCCAAAATATCTAAAGTAATTTTTAATCCAATAAATATTACTCTGCAAGGTAATCCTTGTGTAGAGACTGGCGATACTATTAGAATAATAGATACGAATAATAAGGTATATATGTCTTATGTATTGCAAAGGACATTAACCGGTATTCAGATGCTTATGGATAGCATTATATCAGAAGGTGACCAATCTCTTGCAGAAGTTAATGGCATACAGCATGATATTATTAAGTTGCAGGGAAAAACGAACGAGTTATCTCGTCTCATTGAAGGAACATCATCCACTTTAAATGATTATGCTAAAGGATTAAAATCTGAAATATCACAAAAGACAGATTCATTAAAATTAAGCGTGTCAAAATCATTCTCCGTCACCAATAATAATATTGCTGAAGTTTCAAAAGGATTAAGTTCTACAAATCAAACTGTAAATATTTTAAGCAATGATTTAACGAATACAAATAAAACTTTGTCTGAAACCAATGAAAATGTAACAAATATTAGTAATGGATTAAGTTCTACAAATAAAACAGTTAAAAAAGTACAAGCGGACTTGGAACTTAAAATTGATAAAGATGATAATGGTCAGATTATATCAATGATAAATGCAAGTGCAGATGTTATTAATTTAACTGGCAACCGTTTGACACTTGGCTCGGATAATTGTACAATTACAAAAGACGGAACTATAACGGCAAGAAATGCTTTATTAAGTGGTTCCTTTGAGTGCGGTGATTATACAAGCAAGCAAGGTCAATTTTTCTATGCATCTAATACAGGAGATTGTGGAGCTCAATCATTGAAACTATACACCAGCTTAGGCATAGGCACAGAACTAGGAGAGGACAGATATTTTGCAGAAATGACATCATCCGCAGATGAATTTTTAGCATATTTTGGATTAGCTTCAAGCAACTATATGCGTATGCGAATAGATGCATCTACCTCTACCATTGAAGGTTATGATGGAGAGCGAAACACAGCATGGTTGGCTATGTATGGTGATATGTGGAATGAGCAAAGCAAAGGAAAAGATACTGTCTATATGAACAACAATTTAGCCATACAAGGAAAATTTCAAGTTAATGGTAATTCATATTTTAATGCATCGCAAGTTATATTACAATCAGTTTGGTGGGGTACAGGACACCCTGCAATGATTATGGGGCATGAGCTTACATTTCAGTGGTATAATAGTAACATATATGTTTACATAGATAAGACACAAATAGGATATCTTAATATCACAAGAACTTAATTAAAGGAGAAATTAAACATGGAGAAACCAGCAAGCTTATTAATTCAGGAAACAAGAAATAGTATAATCAATATTCTAAATGAATCTAAACTACACTCAAGCATACTTGAGTTAATCATGAAGGATATAATGAATGATGTTACTAATGCTTCAACAAGAATTAAAAATAAAGAACTGGAGGAGTACAATAAGAAAGTACTTGAAGAAGCAAAAAATAATTCAGAAAACGAGCAATCACAAGATAATGCAGAAGATAAGGAGGAATAAATTATGGCATTTGTTGATGATTATAACCCAATTAACTTTGTAAATTTGCCAAGCGAAACTACCCCCATTGATGCTGATAATCTTAATAAAATGGATAAGCAGATTAAAAAATTGACCACATTTGCTTCAACATTAAGTGAGGAAAGATTTGTTTACGGTGTTCACATTGATGGAACCGACAGCAACCCGAAAACAAGAGTCAGATACTTAGTAGATGCAGTCGGAATGATACCTGCACACATGGACGATATGAGCGGTACATTCGACTACGGCTCATGGGCAGATGTATTCTTCATGCCAAGACCCTGTATGCTTAAGACAAATGGGCAGGTTGACTATTACCTTAATGAAAATGATTTGACTAAAAAAATAGACGGCAGTGCGTCAGATGTGGCGAATGTTGATTACGATGGAAATGCTATGATGGAATGGGGTAACGGCACAGACATTATATGGTGGAAAATCGCACCCGACAAAGGCAATCCAAACAGTGCAAGCCTTTATGTTGCTAACTATCAAGCTGATAAAGATTTTAAAAATCTAAATTTTATCGACATTAACGGCAACGAAAAAGCTCATTTCTACACACCGATTTATAACGGCTCTCTTGACAGCAATAACAAACTGCGCTCGATAAGTGGTCAGACAGTTATTAAGTCAAAAACGGCTAGTCAGGAAATGACATATGCAAGAGCCAATGGTACAGGCTATGAAATAGAGCAATATGTTGACAGACTCTTGATTAATATTTTGCTTATCATCATGGGGAAATCTACCGATACGCAAGATGTATTCGGACGAGGCAGGAACAGCGAAACTATCGATGGCGAGGCCTTCCTTCTTAAAACTGGCACAATGAACAGCAAAGGATTATTTTGGGGTGCGTATGATGGCGGAGAAGCCGGAGTTAAAGTCTTTGGTATGGAGAATTATTATGGCAATCAATGCAGAAGAACAGTTGGACTTATCCTTGCCAATGGTACGGCAAAGGTTAAATTATCCCCATCCGTAAAAGACGGAAGCAGTGCAACTAATTACAACACTGACGGAACCGGTTATATCAAGATATCTAATTCGACTCCTAGCGGTACAAATGGTGGATATATCAGAGATATGCTGTATACGGCATTAGGCATGTTCCCAACAGTGATTACAGGCTCGTCATCGACCTATTACCCTGACGGCTGTGATTTTAATATTGCAATTATAGCCTTTGCTATTTTCGGTGGCACCCTGGGAGGAGGACAGCATGATGGTGCGTTCTACGTGCACTTGAATGCCGATGCTGATAGCTGGGGATGGTACGTCGGAGCTTCTCTTTCATACAAATAACTTGCAACAGGGAACATATTAAAATTTTAGTAATAAACAGAAAGGTAAGGTGCATTGAATATGACAGAATACAAGCTCGTAGAAAGTATGCAATCGGACAAGCCACTTGATATTGATATAACATCTTCTCCGAATATCGTTTATCAGAGAAAAAATATTAAGTCGGTTGAAGCGACAGGAAGTGAAGATGATTTTGCCTATAAGCCTAAGCATTGGGAGTACGAAGAACGTGAGCTGACGCAGGACGAATACTCACAGTATCTTATTGCTATGGAACAGGCAAAAGAGATTAACGAACACTCTGACAAGGAAGCAATAGACAATTACACTATGCAATTAATGCAGGAAGGAATAATCTAATATGGAAAAAACATATAGAATCTTAGTTCAAAGTTTAAAGCGATTATATAAAGCTAACCCTCAGAGGGTCACAAAGAAGGATATTGATAAGCGATTGAAAAATGGAACTATAAATCAAGAAGAATATGATTATATTCTCAATTAATGTATGTACAAAATGATATAAAAATATTATAATATATAAAAAGAAAGGAGAATTGTAATTATGATTTTAGTTGGTTCAGCTAGACATGATGAAAGAGGAAAGTACTCAGGTGGAACAGCTGGTGACCAGACAGGTCAGGAAGTAACAACTCAAAACTTCTATATTCATAGGAAAGGTTGGATTGTGCTGAGACCTAAATCTGTAAGTCATGCAAATGCTATTGGAACAAAAATGTATAATGCTTGTGGTAATCCTAATATAGGATATGACAAGTATAATCGGTTAGGTGTGGTGACACATGGTATTGGTACTACTACACCGACAGAATGTGATTGTTCGTCACTTGCTAGAGAGTGTGTTAGAGAAGCCACTAATGTAGACCCTGGAAATTTCACTACAGCTAATGAGAAATCAAAGCTAATGGCTACAGGATTATTTGATAATCTTGGTCAGTATAGAAGTGGAATGAAGCTATATAAAGGTGATATACTTGTTACTTGCACTAAAGGACATACTGTAATAGTAACAAGCTCTGATTATTCCAGAGATACATCCGCACCTAAACCATCTACTCCAACAGTTAGTAACGAATACTATACTGTGGGTATCAACTATACATTACAAGTTGAGCTTAAAGTTCGTACAGGTGCAGGCACTAATTATAGTGCTAAGAAACATTCAGAATTAACCCCTGGTGGTAGAACACATGATAAAGATAGTGATGGAGCATTAGATAAAGGTACAGTAGTAACTTGTCAACAGATAACCAAAGTCGGAAATGATATTTGGATTAAATGTCCATCCGGATGGATTGCCGCATATTATCAAGGACATAGATATGTCAGTTAGCAGGTGATATATGATTTCGATAGTTGTAGCGTTAATAACTGGAGGTTTATCCTTCATTGGGATTGTGTACACATCTAAACAGCAACATAGTATCACGATTGAAGAAGTCAAAAATGAGCTATCTCTTATTAAAAAAGATATTAAGAATTTAGAGGAAAAACAGGATAAACATAATTCATTAATTGAACGAGTGTATGACATAGAAGCCACATTAAGAGTTATGGACAATCGTGAAAAAGTAACTGAACATCGAATTGAAGATTTAGAGAAAAGAGGTGAATAGACAATGAGCAATTTTACACTGACTGACAAGACATATAGCTTGTTAAAATGGATAGCATTAATTTTGCTTCCTGCTTTAGGTACTTTGTACTTTGCACTTGCAAGCATATGGGGACTACCTTTTGGTGAACAAATTGTTGGTACTATCACAGCTATTGATACCTTCTTGGGTGCGATTCTTGGTATTAGTACTAATAATTATAAGAAGAATGGAGGGACTAATTAATGGAAGAAAAGGATAGCTTAGCTAGTGAGCTTTTACACTTAGTAAAGACTCAAGCACATAGATGGTTTATTGCATTTATAATTGTACTTATAATGTTATTTGCAACAAATCTGGCATGGTTATATGCATGGAATCTACCTAGTGAAGAATCAACTTCTGAGTCTTACGACATACAAGCCGAAGATGATGGAAACGCTGTATATAATGAAAGTGGAGGTGTTAATATTGGCACGAGTGAAGGTGACGAAAACTAGAACTATAAAGCGAACCAATAGACCCCGCTCAAGAAAGGGTCGAAGATGACAATTTCAGAGTTCACAAAACCAGAGCTTGATTATTTTAGACAGAATTGTAATTTTGTAAATCTTGAAATAAAATTGTTTGAAGAAAGAGCTAAAGGAATTTCATTAGAACAAATTGCAGAAGATTTGCATATTTCTTATGATTATGCTAGACAATTAAGTAGAAAAGTTAATAAGAAGATTCTCAAAGTCTTATAATAACACATTGAGTACACATTTAACACATTGTTAGATGTGTACTTTTTTATTATATTAAAGTTAAGAAGGAGGAAAATATTTATGACAGTAGAAGATATTTTCAATGAATTAGTTTCTAACAAAAAATTAAATACAATTCCTTCAGCTTATATCGTTAAAATTGCTTTGGAAACTATCAAGATATTAGAGCAAAATAATTTAATAGATTTGGAGGATACACATGAATCCATATAGTAATTATAATATGGGGATGAATAATTTCTATCCCAATCAATTTTCCACATTAACTCAACCTCAAATGTCCACACAAAATCTTATTAGAGTCAATGGCATTGATGGAGCTAAAGCTTATCAAATGTCAGCTAATAGCACAGTGGCATTATTTGATACGAATGAAGATATAATGTATGTGAAGTCAACAGATGGTGCTGGCTTTCCATCTATACGAACATTTTCATTTACAGAAATAAAAGAGAATACAAAATCAACACAAAATACTGATTATATAAGTAGACAAGAATTTGAAGATTTTAAGAAGGAGCTGATGAATAATGGCAAGCAGTCTATTTCAAGGTCAAAATCAAACCTCACAACAGATAAGTCCGCAGATAATTAATCAAGCAAAAGCTATGATGGGAAACATAAATCAAGTTCGAGGAATTATAGGAATGCTTGGCGGAAAAGGATTAAATCCAGAACAAGCAGTGAGAAATATATGTAGACAGAGAGGCATAAATGTAGATGAATTTATGTCTCAACTAAAATAAGGATTTTGCAAAATCAATATAAATATTAAAAATGAAAGGAGAATACTACTATGACAGATGGAGTATCTTTAGCAGACATTGCCGCAGTCACAGATAAAGCCGATAACAACATGTTTGGCGGTGCAGGCGGTGGCGGAATGTGGATTTTTGCACTTTTAATCCTCTTACTTATTGGAGGCGGAGGTTTCTTCGGTGGAAACAGAGCAGTCAATGGTGAACCCGTTACAGAAGCAGGACTTTGTAATGCTATGAATTTTAACGACTTGCAGAACTCAGTTGGCAGACTAAACGACAACCTCCAGCATGACTATCAGGGATTACAGAATGGTATCTGTAATCTTGGATATGAAACGCTGAGAAACTTCAATACAGTTCAGCAACAGGTTGCCGATTGCTGTTGCACAACACAAAGGGCCATTGATGGTGTGAACTATAATGGAGCTATCAACACAGCGGCTATCAATGCCAACACAACAGCTCAGACACAGAAGATTCTTGACGCTATGGCACAGAATAAGATTGACAGCCTTCAGGCTCAAGTCAACCAGTTACAACTTCAGTCAGCTATGTGTGGTGTAGTTCGCTATCCAAATGCAACAACATACACAGCAGGCATGAACCCTTATTGGAATCAGTCTTGTTGCAATAACGGAGTTAATATTTAGTCATTTCAGACAAGGTTTTTTAAATCATTAGAGAGGAATGCCTTGTCGGTATTCCTCTTTTTAATTGAAAGGAGATAATAATATGAGTTGTAAATCAGGAATATATGTAGTAAATACTACAACAGGAACATCTATCGGTATTGGTGGTACTTATGTACCTTCTACAGTAATTAGACGATATGGAAAGTATTGCCAATTAGGTGGTAATGGTGTTTCTATAGGAAATGCTTGTGGAGGTGCTGGTTATTATGATATAGATGCAAGTGTATCAGTAGCCGCAAGTGCCACTGGAAATATCACTGCTACATTATACAAAGATGGAGCACCAGTACAAGGAGCAACAGCCATTGCAACAGCAACAGCGGCAGGTGACATTGTAACTCTTCCTATATCCGCACTTGTAAGGTTAAATTGTGATTGTGATACAGCAAATCTCACCATCGTTATTGGTGGACAGGTAGTAACTGCTCAGAACCTTGCATTTGTGGTAGAGAAGGAGTGATACTATGAGAAAAATTAATAAATATATAGACCATATTAAAAATGAAGTTGATGGAGCAGAGGAATATGCAGAAAAGTATATTGAATTGAAAGTTAATAACCCACAGTGGGCTAAACTTTACCATGATATGAGTAATCAAGAATTACTGCATGCTCAGAATTTCAAGGAAATGGGTGAATCTATATATGCAGAAATGAAGAATACTTATATGCCGGAAGAGACAGAAGAAAGATGGGAACATTGTATGCGCAAGTATGCAGACAGAGTAGCTAAAATTAAAGTGATGTTATCAATGTAGGTGAGCATATGACATTTAATGAAAGTATTCCTATTGCTAAAGAGCTTGCAGAAAACGAGCTTGCTAAACATTTTGATGTTGATGCTTTTATAATTCTTGCACTTGTAGATAAGATGAATATTGATTTAGTTCCAGACAGTAACGTAGATGAAACTATTACAGATATTCAACAATTGTTCGTTAATTATATGCACAATAGAAGTATAAGCAATCTTGAAGCATTAATGTCTACTATTAGAAAGATGTTGAGTGAATTATATCACACTTGCACACTGGAAGAGAAAGAAGTATTCACTAAGTATCTATCTAATCTGGAAGATATAGTACAGACAGCTCATGCATGAAAATAGAGAGGACAAAAATCCTCTCTATTTTTTTTATTCTAATGTACATAAAACTATTGACATTTATATTTTTATGTATTACAATATAAGTACATTAAAGGAAAGGAAAAATAAAAATGATTAAAATACATATTGGTGAACCTGATAAGCTTTCTAATAATATACTTGTTAAAAAATCAGCTTTTGTAAGTTTCGATTATAACCCTGACATTGTTTCCTTTATTAAACAAATGGGAACAAGAGTTTATAATCCTGACAATCATACTTGGGAAATGCCTATCAATAATATCATTTCATTATGTAATAAATTTGAAAATGAGAATATTGAGATATGCGGAATATATGAAGATTTACATAAACAGGAATTTGAGATTGATATTCCAAAAGATTTTGAATTTAAGACAAAACCATTTAGTCATCAGATTGATGGTGTGAGATTTGGTTTGAATAAGAAAAAATTTCTTCTATGTGATGACCAAGGTCTTGGAAAAACAAAGCAGATTATAGACCTTGTTGGATGTGTTGAGAAAACAGATAAAATCAATAAAGTGCTTATAATATGTGGTGTAAATTCACTAAAATATAATTGGCAATATGAGATTGGTGTACATTCAGATGAGAAAGGATGGGTACTAGGTACACGTTTTAGAAAGACAACAGGAAAAGCTTATGAAGGAAGTACAAAAGATAAGCTTGACGATTTAGACAATCTTCCAGATTGCAGATATATAATCACTAATATTGAGTCACTTAGAGCTGGTGCTGAAAAGATATCTAAAACAAAATATCATTTTCCATTGGCAGAAAAATTAGCTGGATTATGTAAAAAAGGAATTATATCTGTAATTGCTTTTGATGAGTGCCATAAATCAAAAGACCCTACATCTTTACAGAGTAGAGCAATGACAATGCTATCTACACCATATATGGCGGCTATGAGTGGAACACCATTAATGAATAACCCACTTGATTTATATTTTCCAATACATTGGTTAGGATATGAACAGCATAGTTTATATCAATTTAAACAGCATTATTGCACATTCGGTGGATGGGGTGGTTCACAAGTTGTTGGATATAAGAATCTTGAAGAAATAAGAGCATTAATGGAAAAAATAATGATTAGAAGATTGAAGTCAGAAGTTCTTGACTTACCTGAGAAGATTAGAAAGATTGAATATGTTGATATGACACCTAAGCAGAACCAGATATATAAAGAAGTATATAATGGTGTTATGTCAGATTTACAGAAAATCAAATTTTCAAATAATCCACTTTCTATGATGATTAGATTAAGACAGACAACTGGATGGACCGGAATTATATCTGATAAAGTTCATGAATCTGCTAAAATGGATAGAATGGTTGAATTAGTACAAGAGATTGTTGAGAGTGGACAGAAAGCTATTATTTTTAGTAATTGGGAAAGTATGACAGAAGTAGCAAAAGAAAAATTAAAATCTTATAATTCTGCATACATCACAGGAGCAACAAAAGCGGATGAAAGAATGAAAGAAGTTGACAGATTCCAAAGTGATGATAAATGCAAAATAATTATAGGAACTATTGGGGCAATGGGAACAGGTCTTACATTAACAGCCGCACAGAATGTTATATTTCTTGATAGTCCTTGGAATATGGCTCTCAAAGCACAAGCAGAAGATAGAGCACATAGAATTGGTACAAAAGGAACAGTTAATATCATTACCCTTGTATGCAAGAACACTATAGATGAGAGAATTGAGGAATTGGTAGAAAAGAAAGGACAGATTGCAGATGCATTAGTAGATGGAAAAGCAAGCGCTGATGATATAAATTTCTTACTATCATAAATAAAAAATACATAAAACTATTGACAATAATAGTTTTATGTATTACAATATTAACAAAGCAACATATATATCATTTTTGAAGGATTAAAAATGAAAATTTATAAAGTATTTAAAAATTCACATAAAATATTAACGTATGTGAAAGTAAGTGAAAATGCTTGCAAAGCAATATTTGATACATCATATGCCGCTCTACAATTAGTAAGACTTAATTATAATGATGATAGTATTAATGGAACACAGTTAGTTTATGTGGGTGAACCACTTGAACCTGGTGTGCCTATACTTACAATATCAACAGGAAGAAGGAGGTGATAATATGTCAGAGAAATTTTCAACAGCAAGAGCCGCACAGATACTTGATATATCTACAAAGACCATTATTAGATGGTATAAATGGTATAATTCAAAATACTATGAGAAACCCGTAGGTTTGGTTTTACCTGAACCTGAGATTGATAATCGAGGTACAATGCTATTCACATTAGCTCAAGTACAAGAGTTACAACGATTTTCTAAGTTATTAAAGACTGAATATCGTGGATGCATGGCAGAATTTAATGCTGTATATCAGTGGGGAAAACGTGGTACCCAGATTTTACAATTAGGTAAACAATATAATAACAAGAAAAAAGGAGAGACATTAAATGAGTAGAAGAGATGGATTTGATTTATCAAAAATCATTGATGAATATAAGGAATCAAAAGATAAAGAAAATGCACTAAAAAAAGTAAATAATGAACTTAACGAGAATATCAAGAGCTATATGTATGAGCATGATATGAGTTCAGCAGATTCAGAGAAATATACTGCTATTTTGACTAAAACCGATAAAGAATCACTAAATGAGGATTTAGCAATCGAGATTATCAAAGAAAATCTCAGTGGAGCTTTATTAGCATCAGTAATTAAACAGAAAGAGTATATTGATGAAGATGCTTTGGAAAAACTTGTATTCAATGGACAGTTTGATATATCTAAATTGGAAAAAGCTAAAATAACAAAAACATCTTATACACTAAGAGTCACAAAAAGAAAGGAGTGATGATATATATGGATGGTTATAGAGAAAATTGCATAGAGTGGATAACAGGTGATGATACTATTACATTATCAATCAGTCAAAGAAAATTTATAAGTAAAATTGAGTCATTATGTAAGAAACATCCAAACAAAGCTAAAATTATAACTTATAACAATGATGGCAGTATATTAGCTAAATTACCGCTTAAAGCATTAAAGCTTTCTATAATTGAAAAAGAACTTACAGACGAACAAAGAGAAGAAATGGCAGAAAAAGCTAAAAAAAGATTTCATGGAGGTAATTAAGAATGAGTAAAATTTGTAAGTATGCAGGAGACCCAACAGACGAGTATTGTAAGAATTGTGATGGAATAACAATGGAAGTTGATGGCAATTCTATTTCGTGTACAGTGTGCGCAGGTTATGAAGCAGGGAAAGAGGAGACAGATACTAATGAAGAGATTATGAATCCTCCCATTGAAGAGACAGAAGATGCATCTGTTGAGGAGACAACGAACAATAAAGAAAAATCAGTTGAAAAAACAAGTAAAACTGAAAAGAGTAACAACAATACAGCTAATAGCAAAAATGTAAAATCTACATCAAAAAACAAAGAAACAATCAACAAAAAAGAGGATAAAGCTGTTAAAGTTAAAGAAGAGAAGAAAGCAGTTGAGACAACTAATGACATCAAAGTGGTATCTATGAGATATACATCCGGTGCTACAGTTAAGAAAGGAGATAATTATTTCAAGTTTATAGCTGAGGAGGAGTGGGATGTATCACAGACAGAACAGAACATTGAAGATGTAAGAGAAGAGTTATGGGCTAAGCTTAATTGTGAAGTGGATAAGCAGATTGAGGAATTAAATTCAATCAATTAAGTATTGTAATTTATATATCTGTATGTTATAATAAATATACAGCGTGAGGGACACGCAACAGCTGATATTAGGTTGGCGGACTTAATATCTGTAACAACTTAATATCAGTTAGTAGATAAGTTATACACTTTGAACCGCCATTCAATTTGTATAACTTATTTTATTTTAGAAAGGAGAACTTCAATGCAAATGTTACACAATGAAAATTATATAACAATCCAAGGTTGGATGATTAATGAATTAGGATTAAAAGGAAACTCATTGATTATATATGCTACTATTTATGGATTTTCTCAAACTAATAATTGTGAATTTACAGGCAGTGCTAATTATTTAGCTCAATGGTGTGGGTGTTCTAGACAGACAGTTATGACAGTACTTAATAAGCTGATTGCAGATAATTTGATTATAAAACATGAAGAATTTAGAAATAATGTAAAGTTTTGCTCATATGGTGTAAATTTGACAGGATGTCAAAATTCTTTACAAGGGAATGTCAAAAAATTTGACAGGGGGATGTCAAAAAATTTGACAGAGGGATGTCAAAATTCTTTACATAATAATATAGATAAAAACAATAGAAATAAAAATATAGAAGATAATATAAAGAAAAATTCTAAAAAGAAATCTAAGATTGATATTAAAATCGAATCTATAGAAAAGAAATGTTTAGAATATGATTTAACTGATGAAGTTATAGAACTTTTAAGCAGATTTTTTAGAAATCTTTTAGAAAACCATAAAATGGTTACAGATGATAAAGTACATGCTATTTTAACAAGATTGGCAAGGGTTAATCATCAAACACAATTAGATGCTATTCAGTTATCTCTTGATAACGGGTATATGAATATAGACCCAGATTGGTTAAAGATGAAGTCGAACCCATTAAACCGATTACCTCAGGAGCTAATATTAAATGGCACAACAACAGATGAGGGTAGAGAAAATTATCGTAACTTAATAAAAAATAATGACCCGAGTATAAAGCATTTTTAGGAGGAAGCATAGATGTCAAGAATTGGACTAGGATATAATCTAACACAACCGGATAAAAGATGTCTTAATTGTAAATATTGGGAATCTGCAAGAAATTATGGATTTTTAAAGGGTTTAGTAGAAAATGGACATTGTAAGCCTGGTTATTGTAAGAAAGATTTCAATCAAACACATAATAAAAACAAAAGGAGATGATTATATGTATGTAATATCAAAATCAGATACAAGTATAGCTTATATGAAAGATTGTGTACTCCATAGCTTGCCACATGAACCTATTGGCATACACCAGAAAGATATATCCAATAACACTGGGTTCAGTACAAGGGATGTAAGACATATTATTCAAAGGCTTAGAGATGATGGATATGCAATATGTGGTACACCTAATGATGGATATTGGATAGCCCAAACCAGTTTTGAGTTAAACGATACAATAGCTAAAATGAGGTCTCATATAGAACAAAGCACGGATACTTTAAATGCACTCATTGAAGCACAGAAAAGATTAGAGATAAAAGAGGGGTTGAGATGAACATACAAGATTGTTGGTATCAACGAAAATGCACTAATAAATGCAGTGAAAATTGCTTAAGATATAAATTAATGTACGCACTATTTAAACAGTCCCAATTGCCTGAATCTTTATGGAAATACAAAGATTTAACTGCTTGTGATAATGGTGATGTTCAGTCATTTATGAAACTTAAAGACATTAGTGATAATATATTAGATTTTATCAACAATGGAGATAATCTATATATTTATTCTTGTAACTGTGGTAATGGAAAGACAAGCTGGGCAATTAGATTGATGTATTCTTATTTTGATAACATATGGCATAAGTCTTGTTTAGATTGCAAAGCATTATTCATAAGTGTACCCAAGTTTTTATATAATTGTAAAAGGTCTATATCACAAGATGTAAAAGGTTTTGAAGACTTATGCAATCTTATTAGTGAGGTTGATTTGGTAATTTGGGATGATATAGGAGAACTTGCAGTGTCAGGTTATGAGCATCAAATTCTATTTCAGTACATTGATGATAGAATTAATGCAGGAAAAAGCAACATTTACACAAGCAATAAAGATAAAGAACAGCTTGAAAAAGTGTTAGGTGATAGATTAGTTAGTAGAATATACAATTGCTCCATCCCTATCAAATTTATTGAAGAAGATAAAAGAGGTGTACATTAATGGTAGAATTGCAAATAATAAATAAAGTGCTTAAAGACAAAGATACATCTCTTTTAGATTTGAACGATATAACAAGAGATTATTTCAATCAGTATCAAGAAGAATATGACTATATCATGGAACATAAACAGGAATATGGAAATGTTCCAGACCTTGAAACATTTATAGCAAAGTTTCAGGATTTTGATGTGGTCAATGTGTCAGAAAGTACAGAATATCTTGTAAATACATTTAGAGAAGAATATCTATACTCTCAGTCAGTTCCGGTGCTTACGAAGATGGCAGAATTGTTACAGACAGATGCTTATGAAGCTGTAGACTACTTGAAAGCAAAAATACCTGAATTGAAGATTGCTGGTGCAGTAAAAGGTATTGATATTATATCACAAGCAAAAGAAAGACTTGAAGAATGGAAAGAAACAAAAGACAATCAAGATACGCACTTTATAGCGAGCGGATTTGAAGAGATAGACAATGATTTGGGTGGATGGCATAAAGGTGAGGAACTTGTAGTTTTATTTGCAAGAACTGGTCAAGGTAAATCGTGGGTGCTTATTAAAATGTTAGAACATGCATGGAAAGTATATCATGCAAAAGTAGGACTCATGGAACCCGAAATGTCAGCGAGTAAAACAGGATATAGATTTGATACAGTACATCAGCATATATCTTCACAAGCATTATATCGTGGTGAAGATGTGCAAGGCTATGAGAGGTATATAAACAAGTTAGCTGACGATAAAACTCCGTTCTATGTTGCTCATCCACGAGATTTTCAGAAAAAGGTTACTGTCTCAAAGTTAAAAAGTTGGTGTGAAAGTAACAAGTTAGATATACTTGCTATAGATGGTATATCTTATCTGCAGGATGAACGAGGAAAAAGAGGGGATAATAAGACCACACAATTAACGAACATATCCGAAGATTTAATGCAGTTAAGTATTGATTTAAAAATTCCGGTGCTAGTTGTTGTGCAATCAAACAGAGAAGGAACAATAAATGAGGATTTACAACTTGAAAATATAAGAGATTCAGATGGAATAGCTTATAATGCTTCAATCGTTCTTTCAATTCAACAAAAAGAAGAAGGCTTGCAAATACAGAATGTAAAAGCAAGAAATTCAAAAGTTGGAATTAAATGGGTGTATGCTTGGGATACAGATAGAGGAACATTTGATTATATCCCAAACCCGGAAAAAGGAAAAGAAGATGATGAAAAAAGTGAAGATTTAAGACGTAGATATCATGACAGAGAAGAGGAGGAATATTAGATGCAAAAACCTATAATGATACAGGATGATTTCATGGGAGATTTTTATTTGGGTTGTCCTAAATGTAAAGAAGTAATTCATTTTCCATTGATAAATCCTGCACAGAATAAACCTAAAAAATGTTACAAATGCGGAGAAGAATTTGATTGGACAGATATAAAGATATGAAAGAGGTGAGGATTTTTGATAAATCTACAAGATTCCATTAGCAAAGAAAAAGAAAGTGAGGAATATTAAATGATATTTGTAATTGATAATTTAAAATATGATACAGATAAGATGGAACTGATTTCGGAAAAATGTGGATATACTTACACATGGACATTTGTATTAACAGATACTCAAATGTCAAGTATAGCTCATAATGTTAAAATTTGGAGAAGTAAGAAAGGTAATTGGCTAGTAACTTATACCAAACAAGGTTATTCTGGTAATTTTGCAAATACTCTGACTGAGATTGAAGTTAAATCTCTCTTATTAAGATATGATTTGTCAAAGTATGAAGAACTATTTGGAGAGCTTGAGGAGGGATAATATGCAATATCAGGTCTTAGACAGAGAAGGAAATTTAGTCGTTTGGATTGATACAGAATTAGAAGAACAGATAATAGCAAAAGATTATATACTTCAATGTGGGGATAATTTGAAAATAAGCGAAACAAGTGAGGGAATAAAAGGGATTATAAAGAGAGTTGTGAAACTATGATAAAAGTACAAGATACAATTATACAATCTGATACTCAATCTGTCTTAGATATGCTTAAATTTGACCTAGCCCAGCATGGGATAGATAGATTTCATATTTTTAGAAATAACGGAGAAAACATCCAGACAAATTGTCCTTTCCACAAGAATGGACAAGAAAGAAAGCCATCTTTTGGTATAAATGGTGAAATTGATAAATGCCATTGTTTCTCATGTGGCTGGGCTGGAACAATAGAAGAGATGATATCTGAATTATATGGATATCAAGATGATGGAAAATTTGGAAAAAGATGGTTAATAAAAAGATTTAATACAGTAGAAATTGAAACAAGACCGAATATAATGGAGGGATTTAATGGTAGGAATAATATTACTATTCGGAATAATAACGATATCCATAGATTTAAACAACATATACAAGGTGATAAATCGTCTGAACAATACTCTGGAGAAATTACAGAAGAAGAACTAGACAAATATAGATATATTCATCCTTATATGTATGAAAGAGGATTAACAGATGAAATTATAGAAAGGTTTGATATAGGATATGACAGAGAACGAAAAGAAATTACTTTCCCAGTTAGAGACATTAAAGGAAGATGTATATTTATTGCTGGAAGAAGTGTCGAGCGAAAGTTCTTCCGACTTCCCAAAGGCCTCGATAAGCCTATCTATTGCGCAGATAAATTTAGAGCTGGAACGTATAGAACGGCTTATATCACTGAGTCATTCTTAAATTGTTTAACCTGCTGGAAATATGATAAACCTGCAATGGCTATGATAGGCACTGGCAATAAAAAGCAATATGAAATATTGAATAAATTGCCAGTGCGTGAATATATTCTTGCATTTGACCCGGACGAAGCCGGAAGAAAAGCAACAGAACGATTTAGAAAGAATGTACACGGAAAAATTATAAAAGAACTTGTATATTCAGATAATAGAGATATAAATGAC
>ERZ1034976.207-NODE-207-length-55826-cov-32.704811_pt1 | contig 55826 bp, 42 predicted proteins | sample MGYA00520623_ERZ1034976 | MGnify/ENA primary metagenome ERZ1034976 (study PRJEB33766, sample SAMN09781774) | gut metagenome | biome: gut microbiome | host: Homo sapiens | place: Madagascar | study: EMG produced TPA metagenomics assembly of the PRJNA485056 data... | reverse complement strand
CCAAAAAATATTTTCAAAAAAGTTGTTGCGCGCCGGACAGACTTCTGTGTATACTAATCCCCGCAGCGCACGCGAGCGGAAACAAACGCGAACGACTGCCTGGGGAGTTAGCTCAGTTTGGTTAGAGCGCCGGCCTGTCACGTCGGAGGTCGCGGGTTCGAGCCCCGTACTTCCCGCCAACGCAATTAAAGCCACGTCTTCGGACGTGGCTTTTTGCGTTTGATAGGACCTTGATTCCATCGGCACCTTTCGCCCAAAACCAAATCCTTCCAATTCCCGGACAAGCTCCGTTTGAGACATGTGTTCAAACAAGACGTTTGTTGCGCAACACCTGTTCAACGAAGCAGGGGGTTAGGTTATACTGAATTGCACTGTGGGCCGTTTTTGATGCAAGAGGCTTCAAACACGGCATTCAGTGGGCACCCGTTTTGCTATTTGGGCGTCCATACGGTCATTGGTGTCTCGACGTAAGCTCGGCCCCGGAGCTCGTTCGAGCTGTTCCTATTCCTTGAAAGGGGAAAAATGGACATATCGAGGAAGACTGATTACGCCCTTCGCATGCTCGCGATGCTTGCCGAGGACCCGGAGCGTCTGCTTTCTGTTCGCACTGCCGCCGAAGAGGTCAATGTCCCGTATTCGTTTGCCCGTTCGATCCAGCATGGTTTGGTTCAGGCCGGTATTGTGGAGAGCCTGCGTGGCGTCCATGGCGGCATGCGTCTTAAGGTCAGCCCCGACGATGTCACCATCCGCCAGGTCGTTGAGGCGGTTCAGGGCCCCATGGTCATGAATGATTGCACCGCGCCCGATGGCGACTGTGCGCGCATGGGCACGTGCTGCTATCATCCCCTGTGGGCCGGAGCTCAAGCGCTGATGCGCGACTACCTCGATTCCGTTTCGCTGGGCGATATCGTCGCTCACCGCCAGTTCCCGGCCGTCGATTCCAAGTTCGCCGACCGCGATGCGTTTCCCGAGTACGCCACCTGTACGTGCGCTTGCCGGGAGGAATAGCGCCGCATAAGGAGCATAGCCATGATTCAGGACCCCTTTCGTTCGATGATTCGTTCGGAAGGGGTTCTGCGCTATCGCGACCTTCCGTGGCGCCGAACGCGCGACCCGTATATCATCTGGCTCTCCGAGGTTATGCTGCAGCAAACGCAGGTGCCGCGTGTGGAGACGCGTATGCCCGCGTGGCTCGATCGATTTCCAACCGTGCAGGCGCTTGCCCAGGCCGCGCCTTCCGATGTTTTGGACGCTTGGCAGGGGATGGGCTACAACCGACGCGCCCTGGCGCTCCACAAGGCCGCTCAGCGCGTTGTAGAGGACTGGGACGGGGAGTTTCCACGTGAGACGCGCGACCTGGTCGCCCTGCCCGGTATTGGTCCGGCGACGGCGCAGGGCATCCGGTCGTTTGCGTTCGATCTACCGGGTGTGTATCTGGAGACCAACGTGCGCACGGTCTTTCTGCATCATTTCTTTCCCGATGTGCCTGCCGTTCCCGATCGCGAGCTGGTGCCGCTGATCCAAGCCGCCTGTCCGGCGGCCCCCGGTGCGGCGGCAGACGAGATCGCACCCTTTGCCGTGCCTCAAGACGATGCCGACACGCCGCGCGCATGGTATTACGCGCTGCTGGATTATGGCGCGTATCTTAAGAAGACACTGCCCAATCCGTCCAGGCGCTCGGCGAGCTATAGCCGTCAGTCCAAGTTTGAGGGCTCGCGCCGTCAAAAGCGCGCCCAGATTGTGCGCATGCTGCTGGCTGCGCGCGATGGGCGGCCGGCGGGCATCACGCTCGCCGAGGCCGTGGCGGGTGTCAACGAAATGGAGGTGGCGGCAGGCCGCGAGCCGGTCGATCGCGATCTTGTCGCAGGCATTTTGGCCGACTTGGAGCGTGAGGGCTTTTGCCGCGTGGAGGGCGACCGCTGGCTAAGCGTGTAGCCCATCCGAATCTGAAGAAAAGGATTGTAAGGTTTAGATTTTCGATATGAGGGCATCCTAAAGACAAGGCCGCTCGAAGCCTACGGGCGGCATGTGTTGAAGGGAAGTACACCTATGGATTTTGAGAAATCCCAAACCAAGAAGAACCTCGAGACCGCTTTTGCCGGTGAGTCCCAGGCGCACACCAAGTATCGCTACTATGCATCCAAGGCCAAAAAGGATGGCTACGTTCAGATCTCGAATATCTTTTCCGAGACAGCGGGCAACGAGTCCGAGCACGCCAAGCTGTGGTTTAAGTATCTGCACGATGGTGCCGTTCCCGGCACGCTGGATAACCTGCGCGATGCCGCTGCGGGCGAGAACTACGAGTGGACCGAGATGTACGACGAGTTTGCCAAGACCGCCGATGAGGAGGGCTTTGCCGAGATCGCCGCAAAGTTCCGTGGCGTCGCTGCTGTCGAGAAGGCTCATGAGGAGCGCTACAACAAGCTCGTTGAGCGCATTGAGTCGGGCGAGGTGTTTGAGCGCGAGGGCGTGAAGGTGTGGAAGTGCCTGAACTGCGGGCACCTGCACGTGGGTGCCGAGGCGCCCGAGGTGTGCCCGGTTTGTAACCACCCGAAGGCTTACTTTGAGGAGCAGGTGGTGAACTACTAGCGCTTGGCGCTGGCTGCTGCGGAACGCAGGGCGGGGAAATACCTTTCCCTCTCGCTCACGGCTCCGCAGGGTCGCGCGAGGCAAAGGTATTTCCCCGCCCTGCGCTCCGGCTTCGGGTCGTCGCGTGCTCGCTACAGAAAAGCTGATAAAAAAGTTTGTGTGCCGCCCCTTTTGGGGCGGTACGTTTTTGTGTGGGGGCTGGTTGGGACGGCGCCGTTCATGGGTGGGGTACACTGGGTAGCGACTTTTAGTTTATCTACTACCTGATGGGGTGTTTTTGTATGGGTAAGAAGTCTCGGGCTCGGGTGGCTGCGGCGGGGACTCGCAAGGATCCTGGTCGTCGGGTTCCTGAGGGCAAAAAGGCCGATCGTGCCGAGAAAGACAAGAAGGTCGGCGCACATGCCCATCCTGAGTGGGCGCCTCATTTGAATACGGCGAGCGAAGACCTGACTGCCAAGCTGTTTACGATGGTCGAGGTCATCTTGGGCGTGGTGCCTGTGGTGGTCATCGGTCTGTACTTGGCATCGAAGGATGCCACGAGCGTGGATAAGCTCACCGATGTCTTTTCTCAGGACCCCTCGATGGTGGTTACGTTTATCTCTGCGTGCCTGCAGCCGCTTGTGGCGTACATGCTGTACATGATCTATCGCAAATACTGCGAGGGCGATGCGGGCTTTGCCGCCGGCAACCTGATCGGCCTCTTGTGCTCCGAGATTTTGCTGCTCAATATTCCCGGCGTCATCGGCATGGGCATCTTGTTGTGGCGTGTCTGGCGCAACGTTGCCCCGCACTTTGAGAGCTGGCTGTTTGAGCGCCGTGCAATGGGCGTGCTGGTCGACATCGCGGGCTCGCTCGTGATCCTGGCATTGGCGTTTATGTGTGCCACCGCCGCCCGCGGTCTCGCGGGCATGTAGTCTGTCCTCACCGACCACGGAGCGCAGGGCGGGGAAATACCTTTCCCTCTCGCTCACGGCTCCGCAGGGTCGCGCGAGGCAAAGGTATTTCCCCGCCCTGCGCTCCGGCTTCGGGTCGTCGCGTGCTCGCTACAGAAAAGCTGATAAAAAAGTTTGTGTGCCGCCCCTTTTGGGGCGGTACGTTTTTGTGTGGGGTCCCTGTCTCCACACTTTTCGTCAAGCTTTTGGTCAGCTTTTGGTTAGTTGGCGGGTTGGCGGAAGGGTAAAAGATCATTCGATAAAAAGGCTCAAAGAAAGTGCTGGTAGGGGAGTTGTTGAGGTTTTCGACAGCTTTTGTCAGCAAGAAACTTTGCAGCTATTGCTACGGATTGCGTTGCCGTGGCCTTGGCGGTGCGGGATGCTGGGCGCAAGCGTCGAATGCTCCGATTGAGGAGGCCAGCATGGACCTGTTTCTTGAGACCCCGCAGCAACAAGCCGAGCGCATGTTGCGCCAACAGCAACGGCTTATGGAGATGCAAATGCAAGGGGCGGCCGTTCAGCCTCCTGCACAAAACGCCGCACATGCGGTATCGTCTGCGGGCGAGGTAGACCCAGGGGCATATTCCGTACAACAAGATTCATATGCGCAGGAGCTTGCGTTCGACAAACGCCGCACGCGTCACCGCCGTGTGGGCCAGCGCCTGCGCACGTTAGCGATGATCGTGCTCATTCCGTTAGGACTTGCGGCGATTTTCTTGGTCTCGTATGCGCTCACCTGCATCCTCAACGGTGCCTCGCCCAGCGAAGTGCTCCAGCATCTGTCAGCCCTCGGCCAGCGCCTAGGCGATGTCATAACAACCATCCGCACCGGCTGGGAGAACTAGCGTTTGTCACATTAGGCCTTCTTGGGTGTAGGGATTATCGTCACGAGTAGAATTCTTGCATCCTATGGGTCCTGTCGTGCGACTGAACAGTATTATTGAAGATGAATAAAAATAGCAAATGAACGGAGGTGCTCGGTTGAATCTGACTTTTGAGGGATTTTTGAAAGGCTATTGCCGAGAGCTGTCCGGACAGCAGTCGCTGAGTTTTAGGAAGCTTGTAAAGCAGGCAACAACGGTTGAGCCACGTGTGGCGGAGCCTCTGTTTTTGCTCGCTTTGGCGCAGGGTAAGGCCGAATACGTTCTGGGTTTATCCGAGGGCTCGTGGATGGAAGAGGATTACCGAGGCGTTTTGTCCTTGTACGATCAAGCGGGTAGCATGGCGTCTCTATGCGCCAAAAGTGAGCTCCCTAACCGTTATGCCAACGTCTGGCGCGCGTATAGAGCGGTGAAGGAAAAGCCAGTGGCGGACAGGAGGATCAACGCCCTGATGCGAAAAAGAACATTGGGAGCGCTAGGGAAGTCGGGCGTAACGCGCTACGGTCTCTGCCGCGATTTGAATCTGAATAAGGGAAACGTGTACGCATACTTAGCCGGTGATGACTCGAAGGTGAGCAGGAAGACAGCGCGTCGCATTATGGAATATGCGGAGGAGAGAAGCACCCAAGAAGGGGCCGGACGTCCGGTGCGCGCGGCGGGGTAAGATTGATCGCGGTTTTGATTGATAATCGATTGGGTTTGTTGGACGGAGTCTATGTCTGCTATTGATATTGCGCTTGTTGTGATTGCCTTGGTGGCGGTGGGATTTGCTGTGGTTTGCGCCCTGCAGCTTAAAGGCTTTCGTGCCGAGTTGCGAGAGTATGGCGGCAACGGCGCGGAGACGCTCGCGGCGCTCGAGCAGGCCAACAGCGCGCTCGATGCCCTCAACGTCGCGCTGACAGAAACCCGCCGCACGGCAAACGCCATCGCGCAGCAGCAGACGACCGACGCCGCCGTGGAGCAGCAACGCTACCTGACCATTGCGCGCGAGTTCTCGCAGGCTGGCGACCGCATGGATGACCTGCGCCGCGAGACGGCCCAGCAGCTCGGCGCCAATCGCGAGGGCATCGAGTATCGCCTGGACAAGGTACGCGAGACGGTCGATGCCCAGTTGGGCGCCATCCGCAAGGACAACAACGTGCAGCTCGACCAGATGCGCGCGACGGTGGACGAGAAGCTCTCCCGTACGCTCAACGACCGTCTGTCCGCATCGTTTAGGCAAGTGAGCGACCAGCTCGAGGCCGTGTACAAGGGCCTGGGCGACATGCAATCTATCGCTACCGGCGTGGGCGACCTTAAGCGCGTGCTGGGCAACGTCAAGGCGCGCGGCATTTTGGGCGAGGTACAGCTGGGCGCGATCCTGGCGGACATCCTTACGCCCGACCAGTATCTGGAAAACGTCGCCACCAAACCTGGCGCCTCGGAACGTGTTGAGTTTGCCGTCAAGCTGCCGGTAGACGAGGGCGATCCCGTGCTGCTGCCGATTGACTCCAAATTCCCGGGTGACGCGTACGAGCATCTACTCGACGCCCAGGAGTCGGGCGACACGGAGGCCGTCGCCGCTGCGCGCAAGACGCTTGATGCGATGGTCAAGCGCGAGGCCAAGGATATCTGCGAGAAGTATCTGAGCGTGCCGGCGACCACCAACTTTGGCATTATGTTCGTGCCGTTTGAGGGCCTGTACGCCGAGGTCGTCAGCCGCCCCGGGCTTATCGAGACCCTGGGCCGCGACTATCACGTCAACGTTGCCGGCCCCAGCACCATGGCCGCCATCCTCAACAGCCTGCAGATGAGCTACCAGACGTTTAAGCTGCAAAAGCGCACCGACGACGTGCTGCGCGTGCTCTCCGCCGTCAAGGCCGAGCTGCCGCGCTATCAGGCGGCGCTGCGCCGTGCCCAGCAGCAGATCGAGACCGCGGGCAAAACGGTCGAGGGCATCATCACCACGCGCACTAACGTTATGGAACGCAAGCTCAAGGACATCGACGCGCTGGAGGATACCGACCAGGCCGACGCGATCTTGGGGCTCACGTCCGCAGGCCTGCCCGCAGACCAAGAGGACGAGGACTAGCCGAAATGGACGGCGGGGCGCCAGCGCGGACGCGGGCGCCCCGCCGCTTTTCGCGTCGCGCTTGACTGAAGCGCGCTTCAATGTGCAACAATGGCCTCTCGCCCTATCAGACGCGAAAGGAAGCCCATGTCTCAGAGAAGCATCAGTCCGCTCAAGCGCTCCACCGTGCGCCGCACGCTGCGGCGTTTTTGGGACGTCACGCGCACGCAGCCGCTGATCGTCTTTCTCTCGGTGTTATCGTCGGCGGGCTATATCTTTTTGCTTACGTTTGCCAACACCTACGTGATGGCGCTTATCGTCGACCGCGTCCAAGCGGGCCCCGTGGCGGGCGATCAAGTGTTTGAGGTCTTTGGTCCTTACATTCTGGCGCTCGTGCTCGTTAACCTGGTAGGCCAGATCCTCTCCAAGCTGCAGGACTACACCGTCTACAAGCTCGAGATTGCGGGTAACTACCACCTGGCGCGCCTGTGCTTCGACACGCTCTCCAATCAATCCATGACATTCCACACCAGCCGATTTGGCGGATCGCTTGTGAGCCAGACGAGCCGTTTTATGAGTGGCTACACGGGTCTGGTGGACGTGACGGTGTATTCGCTTATCCCCACTATCACTTCGGTGGTCTGCACGGTGGCGGCGCTCGCCCCGGTGATGCCCACATTTACCGTGATCCTGGTGGGCATCATGGTCATCTACATTGCGTTTGTCTGGCTTATGTACAAGCGCATCATGCCACTTTCGGCCGCGACGTCCGCCGCTCAGAACAAGCTGTCGGGCGTGCTGTCCGATGCGGTCACGAACATCCTGGCCGTCAAGACCTGCGGGCGCGAGGACTTTGAGCGTGACCTATTCGATACCGCCGACCGTGCCGCGCGCGATGCCGAAACGGTTTCGATGCACGCCATGATGCAGCGCAACTTTACGACCTCGGGCCTTATCGTCATCACCATGGCCGTGGTGAGCGTGTTCGTCGCGGGCGGCAACGCGTGGTTTGGCATCTCGGCCGGCGCGCTCGTCATGATCTTTACCTATACGTACAACCTCACTATGCGTCTGAACTACGTGAGCTCCATGATGCAGCGCATCAATCGCGCGCTGGGCGATGCGGCCGAGATGACGCGCGTGCTGGACGAGCCGCGTCTGGTGGCAGACGACGCGAATGCCCCCGAGCTTAAAGTGCGCGAGGGCGCGATTGATTTTGAGCACCTGAGCTTTGCCTACCGTGATGCCGCGGCGGGTGAGAGCGTGTTCGACGACCTGACGCTCCATGTTGCCGCGGGTCAGCGCGTGGGCCTGGTGGGCAAATCGGGCTCGGGTAAGACGACGCTCACCAAGTTGCTGCTGCGTCTGGACGACGTACAGGGCGGCCGCGTGCTCGTCGATGGCCAAGATGTATCGCGTTGCACGCAGCAGAGTCTGCGCCGCCAGGTTGCCTACGTGCCGCAGGAGGCACTGCTGTTCCACCGTTCCATCCGCGAGAACATTGCCTACGGACGCCCCGACGCCACCGACGAGCAGATTCGCGAGGCCGCTCGTCTGGCCAATGCCCTGGAGTTTATCGACCGCCTGCCTCATGGCTTTGACACCATGGTGGGCGAGCGCGGCGTTAAGCTATCGGGCGGTCAGCGCCAGCGCGTGGCCATCGCCCGTGCCATCCTCACCGACGCGCCGATCCTGGTGCTCGACGAGGCGACCTCTGCCCTGGACAGCGAGTCCGAGGCGCTGGTGCAGGAGGCGCTCGAGAACTTGATGCGTGGGCGTACCTCCATCGTGGTGGCGCACCGCCTGTCCACCGTGGCGGCGCTCGACCGCATCGTGGTGCTGGCCGATGGCGAGATTGTCGAGGACGGCACGCATGTGCAGCTCGTCGAGGCGGGCGGCGAGTACGCGAGCCTGTGGAGCCGCCAAACCGGCGCATTCTTGGAGGCGTAGACGCCCCAGACGTGGGACAATCGTGCCTGTAGTTTGTTGTGCCGTTGAGCCAAGGAGTCGTTATGCCACGCGAGACCAATGCCGCCAAGCGCGAGCGCGCCATCGAGGTGTGCGAGCGCCTCAACCGTCGCTATGGCCCGGTCGAGTGCTTCTTGGACCACGAGAATCCTTTCCGCCTGCTGATCGCGGTGCTGCTCTCGGCGCAAACGACCGATGCGCAGGTCAACAAGGTGACGCCGCTGCTGTTTGCCCAGTGGCCCACGCCCGAGGCCATGGCCGGGGCAAGCGTGACCGACGTGGCGGACACGATCAAGTCGCTTGGCTTTTATAAGAGCAAGGCCAAGCATGCCGTGGAGGCCGCGCAGATGATCGTTGCCGACTACGGCGGCGAGGTACCGGCCGACATGAAGGAGCTTGTAAAGCTGCCGGGCGTGGGGCGCAAGACGGCGAACATCGTGCTCAACGTGGGGTACGGTATCGTGGAAGGCATCGCGGTGGATACACACGTCAACCGCATCGCGCACCGCCTGATGCTGAGTCCCAAGACGCACGCCAAAGAGCCGCTCAAGACCGAGCGGGATCTGCTCAAGATCTTGCCGCACGAGTATTGGGAGTCAGTCAACCACCAGTGGATTACCTTTGGCCGCGAGATTTGCGATGCCCGTAAGCCCAAGTGCGACGAGTGCCCGCTGGCAGACCTTTGTCCCAGCGTGCGCGTTTTGGGGTAGCTGTCCGGCGCGCGTCGGCGCGTCCATCCCATGCGCTACCATGACAATCAATACTTTTGACGAACGACCCGCCGAGCTTGCCTCGGCGGGCTTTTGGCGTTGCAATGCCGGAGGAACAGCATGCTCATTCACCGTATAGCCGCGCAGCTCTACACTGCCGAGGCCTTGCAGACCGTCGAGGCCGGGCTCGATGCCGGCGAGGACGTGACGCTGGCTGTGTCGCAGTCGGGCCGCACGCTTATGGCCGCCGCCCAGTTTGCGCGTCGTCCGCGCCCCACGGTCTACATCGTGAGTGGCGAGGATGCGGCCGATCGCGCCGCTCGTAGCCTTGCCGCCTACGTGGGCCTGGCGCACGTGTGCCGTTTTCCCGAGCGCAAGGACTACCCCTGGCGCGAGCAGGCGCCCGACGACGCCGTGGTGGCCCAACGCTGCGAGGCGCTCGGGCGCATCGTGCGCGGGGACAATTGCATCATGGTCGCCTCGGCCCGCGCGCTGCTGCGCTGTGTTCCGCCGGTCGAGAGCCGCTACTGGGAGTCCACCACCTTTGCGGTGGGCGAGGAGATTCCCTTTGACGAGGTGCCGCAGCGCCTGGTGGGCATGGGCTACACCAATGCCGGCGCTGCCGACGCGCCCGGTCTGTTCCGCGTGCACGGCGACACCGTCGAGGTGTTTCCCGCGCAGGAAAAGGCGCCCGTGCGCATCGAGTTCTTCGGCGACGAGATCGACCGCATCCGCCGCATGGTGAGCTCCACGGGCCAGACCATCGGCAACGAGGACAGCATCGAGATCTTCCCCTGTCGTGAGCTCTCACTCACCGATGACGCCGTCCACAACATGCATGTGGCGCTCTACCGCGCCAGCCAGGACGACAGTAAGCTGGCGGCGCTGCTCGAGATGGTGGATGCGCGCATCGTCACGCCCGAGCTCGACCGCTTTTTGCCGGTGATGTATGGCCAGACCGTGAGCCCGCTGGCGCATGTGAGCGGCAAGGCGCTCGTGGTCCTGTCCGAGCCGCGCTCGCTGTTCGACGACTGCCTACGCTCCTATGAGGATATCGAGGCCCGTGCCGGCGAGGCGGGGGTCGACCGTCTGGACGGCCTGTACGTGCGCGCCCAGCAGCTCGACTTTGGTGCTCAGCAGCGCCTGAATTATGTGAGCCTTATCCGTGCCGGCGGTGCGGTGACTGCCGAGCTCAAGATTGAGCAGCCGGCTATTGCGGGTTCGGACAATCGCTTTATGACACGCATCCAGGAGGTTGTGGGCAAGCGCTATGCCTGCGTGTTTGCCATTCCCGACCGCGGAGCGCGCGAATCGATGGAGCTCACCTTTGGCGACGAGGGTATTACCTTTGAGGAGTCGCTGACGGCAGCGCCCGAAAACGCCGGCCTTATCGGCGACCGCGTGCGCGTGGCGGCGGCGGATTCTGCCGATCGCGCTGCTCGCCAGGAGGCCCATGCCTCGATCCGCGACCGCAAGGCCGATGCACTCAACGCCCGGTCGCTCGAGTCCGGCGCCGCCCAGGCCGCCGCCGGCGCCGCCGTGCCCACCATCTCGCGCGGGCGCGTGACCTTTGTGGACGCCGCCCTGCCGCAGGGCGTGGTGATACCCGACGCCAACCTGGCCGTGTTCTCGATTGCCGACCTCAACGCGCGCATGGACGCCAACCGCGCGCGCAGCCGCCGCAAGGTGGACATTACGCAGATCACCTTCCCGTTTAAGCCGGGCGACTACGTGGTGCACGCTACCCACGGCATCGCGCTCTTTAGCGAGATCGCGCGCCAGGAAGTGGGCGGCAAGGAGCGCGACTACTTTTTGCTGGAATACGCCGACGGCGACAAGCTCTACGTGCCGCTCGAGCAGGTCGACCGCATTACGCGCTATGTCGGTCCCGACGGCGACAAGCCGCGTCTGACCAGGCTCAATACCGCCGACTGGACGCGCGCCACCAACAAGGCGCGCAAGAACGCCAAAAAACTGGCGTTTGACCTGGTCGACCTGTATACGCGCCGCTCGTCGATTACCGGTATCGCCTGTCCGCCCGATACGCCCGAGCAGATCGAGATGGAGGAGAGCTTCCCCTACGACGAGACGCGCGACCAGCTGGAGGCCATTGCCGACATCAAGGCCGACATGGAGGCTCCCAAGCCCATGGACCGCCTGCTGTGCGGCGACGTGGGCTTCGGCAAGACCGAGGTCGCCCTGCGCGCGGCGTTTAAGTGCGTGGACTCCGGCCGTCAGGTCATGGTGCTCTGCCCCACGACCATTCTGGCCCAGCAGCACTACGAGACATTCTTTGAGCGCTTTGCCCCGTTTGGTCTGGAGGTCGAGGTGCTCAGCCGCTTTCGCACGCCGGCGCAGCAAAAGCGCGCGCTTAAGGCGTTTTCCGAGGGCACGATCGATGTGCTGATCGGCACGCACCGCTTGCTTTCTGCCGATGTGAACCCCAAGAACCTGGGCCTGGTGATCATCGACGAGGAACAGCGCTTTGGTGTGCAGCACAAGGAGCAGCTTAAAAACTTGCGCGAGCAGATCGACGTGCTCACGCTTTCGGCAACGCCCATTCCGCGAACCATGCAGATGGCCACGAGCGGTGTGCGCGACATGAGCCTGATCACCACGCCGCCGACCGGGCGCCGTCCCGTGATCGTGCACGTGGGGGAGTACGACCCCGACGTGGTGAGCGCGGCGATTCGCCTTGAGGTGGGCCGCGGCGGTCAGGTGTATTACGTGTCCAACCGCGTCAAGACCATCGACGACGCTGTGGCACGCGTGCACGAGGCCGCGCCCGAGGCGCGCGTGGGTGTGGCACACGGCAAGATGAGCCCGCGCGAGGTCGAGGACGTGATGATCGAGTTCGCGACCAAAAAGATCGACGTGCTCATCGCCACGACCATCGTGGAGAGCGGTATCGACAACGCAACGGCCAACACGCTCATCATCGAGGACTCGCAGCGTCTGGGTCTGGCACAGCTCTACCAGCTCAAGGGCCGTGTTGGCCGCTCGGCCACGCAGGCATACGCGTACTTTATGTTCCCGGGTGAGCTGCCTCTTACCGAGGAGGCCACGGCACGCCTGACCGCACTGTCCGAGTTCCAGGACCTGGGCAGCGGCATGCGCATCGCCATGCGCGACCTGGAGATCCGCGGCGCCGGTTCGCTTATGGGTGCCGAACAGCACGGTAACCTGTCGAGCGTGGGCTTCGACCTGTTTACGCAGATGCTGGGACAGGCCGTGGCCGAGGCGCGCGGCGATGACGATGCCGGCGTGGAGGCGGCAAGCGTGGGCATCAACCTGCCGGCCGACTACTTCTTGTCCGAGGAGTATATGCCGGCGGTGGACCAGCGCGTGCTCGTGTACCGCAAGCTCGCGGCGGCTGAGGACCTGGAGAGTGTCGACGAGGTGCAGGAGGAGACCGAGGCCGCGCATGGTGAGCTGCCGTTGGCGGGACTCAACCTGTTCAACCGCGCGCGCATCCGTATCCGCGGCGAGCGCCTGGGGCTCGAGAGCGTCACGCTCAGCGGCGGTCGCATCACGTTTTTGGGCGTCGACGTGCCCAAGAAGGTGGCCTTTGAGCTTAAGACCCGCTACGGCGCGGTGAACTTTCCCAAGAGTCGCAAGCTGTCGGTGCCCTACAAGGCGGGCGCCGGTGCGGGCAGCGGCCTGGGCCGTGGCCTCGACGCCAACGACGGCACCGGCCCCGTGGCCGCGGCGCTCATGCTGCTGCAGCAATTGGGTGCGAGCGATGATGACTAACAAGTAAGGGGCGTGGCGGGACAAAGGTTTCTTTGCCCCACTGCGTTGCAGATTGAAAGCATCACCCGATCGAAAGGAAAGCATGTTCGGATACATCTATAAGAAAGATGCCGCCATTATCGCGGTCGTCCTGTGCCTTTGTCTGGGCGTGGGCACCTTTTTCGATTACCAAATCTCGAGCGCGCTGTTCAACATCGGCAGCATGTACGGCCGCTTTATCGAGGCGGCCGGCGAGCTGCCGTTCGAGCTGACGGCGAGCGTCGCGGGCGTTATGCTCGTGCGCGCGGCGCGTCCCGATTCCAAGGCGAGCAAGTGGCTCGCCGCGCTGGGCGTTCTGATCAACGTGGGCCTGGTCGGCTACGAGATTATCGGATCGCTGCGCGTCGGCGGCAAGCTTATTGCGTTTCAGCTGGTTCTGACGTTTGCATTGGTCATCGCGGCCAACCTCATCGCCTATCGCCTTACGCGCGACGCCGACCCCGACGATCTCACGCGCTGGGCGCTGATGGTGCTTGCCGTGTGGGTTGCCCAGGCCATCATCCTCAACGTGGTTGTCAAGCCGCTGTGGTCGCGCCCTCGCATGCGCGTGATCGAGGTCACGCCGGGGCTCAATTTTCAGCCGTGGTGGGTAATCGGCAACCCCGACAAGTGGAGCTATATTGCGGCCGGCGTAATCAAGGACGGCTTTAAGTCGTTCGCGAGCGGGCACACCGCGCATGCGGCGATCGGCCTTATGCTCGCGGGGCTTCCCGCGGCGGCCTTTACGGAAAAGCCTTCGCGTCGTCGCGTGGTCTTTTGGGTGGCGGCGGCCGTCGCGGCGCTCGTCGCCTTTGGCCGTATCGTGATCGGTGCACACTTTTTGACTGACGTGAGCTGCGGTTTTGCCCTGGTACTGGCACTCGAGTGCCTTACCGCGCGCATTGCCTATCCCAACGGCGTACAATAGCTCCGTTTGAATCATCTGGCCGATACCCGGTAAGAGAGGATTGCCATGCTCGCGTTTAACAACGACTATTCCCACGGTGCGCACCCGGCGGTGCTGCAGGCACTCGTCGACACCAACATGGAGCCGCAGCCCGGCTACGGCACCGACGCGCACACCGAGCGTGCCAAGCAACTTATCCGCGAGGCCTGCCAGGCGCCGGATGCGGATGTGTTCTTGCTGGTGGGCGGCACGCAGACCAACGCGACGGTGATCGACATGCTGCTCGCGCCGTACGAGGGCGTCGTTGCCGCCGAGACCGGTCACGTTGCCTGCCACGAGGCGGGCGCTATCGAGTTTGGCGGCCACAAGGTGCTCACCATCCCCGGCTACGAGGGCAAGATGCACGCCGAGGATCTCGAGAACTATATCCAGGTGTTCTACGAAAACGAGAGCTACGAGCACACGGTGTTCCCGGGTGCCGTGTACGTGAGTCTGCCGACCGAATACGGCACGCTGTATTCCAAGGCCGAGCTCGCGGCGATTCACGCGGTGTGCCAGAAGCGCGAGATTCCGCTGTTTGTGGACGGCGCTCGCCTGGCCTATGCGCTGGCGGCCGATGAGTGCGACATTACCCTGCCCGAGCTGGCGCAGCTGTGTGACGTGTTCTACATCGGCGGCACCAAGTGCGGCGCGCTTTGCGGCGAGGCCGTGGTGTTTTGCGGCATGCACGCTCCGGCGCATCCCATTCCGCGCATTAAGCAGCACGGCGCGCTGCTGGCCAAGGGCCGCCTGACGGGCGTGCAGTTTGAGGCGCTCTTTACTGATGGCCTGTATTTTGAGATCGGTCGTCAGGCGATTGAGACGGCTCAGGCGCTGCGTCGTGTGCTGCACGAGTGCGGCTACCAGTTCTTCTTGGAGACGCCGACCAACCAGCAGTTCGTGATTCTGCCCAACGAGGACATGGCCCGCATTCGCGAGCACGCCTCGATCGAGTACTGGGAAAAGTACGACGAGACCCGCACCGTGGTGCGTTTTTGCACCAGCTGGGCCACGACGCAGGAGGACATCGACGCGCTGGCTGCCGTCCTGTAAGTTGATGCAATGACGAGGGGCCGCCTTGTGTCTGGATTTGGCGCAGGGCGGCCTTTGCTTTTGAGGGGGAGGGGTTTATGCCCGAGAGATCTGAGATGTCCGAGCCGACGATTCGTTTGGCAACGCCCGATGACGCGCCGGCCCTGCTTGCCATTTACGAGCCGTATGTGCTCGAGACGGCGATTACCTGCGAATATGAGGTGCCGAGCGTTGAGGAGTTTGCCGGGCGCATTGCTCATACACTCGAGCGCTATCCGTACTTGGTGATGGAACTCGATGGCCGCCCGGTGGGCTATGCCTACGTGAGCGCGCTCAATAGCCGCGAGGCCTACGACTGGTCGGTCGAGACATCGATCTACCTGGCGCGCGACGTGCGTCACGGCGGTCTGGGTCGCAGACTGCACGACGCGCTCAAGCAATGCCTGGTCGCGATGGGCATTACCAACATGTGCGCGCTCATCGCCGTGCCGCACGACAAGGATGACGAGTACCTGACACACAACAGCCAGGATTTCCATGCCCATATGGGCTATCGCCTGGTGGGCGCCTTCGACCGCTGCGCGCAAAAGTTCGGCCGCTGGTACGACATGTGCTGGATGGAGCTCGTCCTGGCCGAACGCGTCCCCAACCAGCCCAAACCAACCTGGTTTCCCGACCTCCCCAAACCTACCATTTAGGGACAGGTTTATTTTGGCAGGTTTTATCTGGGCAAACGTTAAAGGCCGCCGCGAAGGATGTGAATTCTTTCGCGGCGGCCTTTGCGTTGGGCTGTTTGATTGATAGGTCCAACCTGCGGATGTAGCAAAATCCCAGATAAAACCGAGCAAAATAAACCTGTCCCTTTTTGGCAGGTTTTTGGCAGTCTTGCGGTATCAAATCGCCGCAAGAAGTGTAGCGTTCGTACACTATTTTGACCTGAATCGCCCCTTCGGGACACCTTGCGAGCTAAGTGAGTAGACTTTTTGGCGCAGGGCAAGCACAAAGCTTATTCGCTTTAGTAAAACCGCAGGTCACGGAGATGGCTGTTTTGGGCGTGCTTGGCAGGTCGCGAAAAGTCTACTCACTTAGGTTTACGGTGCTGGATATTCTGGGCAGGAACAGTTGAGCTTGGGCGGCGCGTATTGCCAGGCGATGCCGGCACTTGCGCCATTCTGGCTTGAGATTTTATAAAAACCGCAGGTAAAACGTATATTAGTTAGTTTTCGCCTCGTTTAGTGCGCTAACCGATGGGCTCGGTGTATTTGGCGCGGTCGGTGCGCTGGATGCGCTTGGAGATATGGAGCGGGCGGCCGTCGGTGTCGTAGACGTAGTCGGTGATTAGGATCAGCGCCTGCCCGCGCTCGACGTTGAGCAAAAACGCCTCGTTTTGCGAGGCATAGCACACCTCAAAGGTCTTATGCCCCTGCGCCGGCGTACGATGGAACTCCTGGCGCAGCGTGGCGTAGAGCGAACCGTTGATATCGCGATCGATGAGCGACCCAAAGCTTGGCGGCAGATAGGTGGTCTCCAGGCACAGCGGCGCGTCGTCCAGGTAGCGCAGGCGGACAAGTTTGACAAGCTTGCTGCCCGCGGCGGCGTCAAAGAACTTAGCTATGCTGCCGGCCGCCTTGGTAAAGCCCGAGTCCACCGTGCGCGTGGTGGGCTTCATGCCCTGGCCTTCGACCTGCTTGGTATAGCTCGAAAACACCAGGTTGTTCTCGTGGAGCGCGGGCGTGTCGGCCACAAAGGTGCCACGTCCGCGCTCGGTGCGCACCAGGCCCTCGTCAACTAACACCTTAAGCGCGTGGCGCACGGTGCTGCGCGACAGCCCCGATTCGTCCATGAGCTCCATCTCGGACGGCAGCTTGTCTCCGCGTGCGTAGGTGCCGGCGGCGATGCGGTCACGCAGCGTACTCGCCAGACGCTCGTATTGGGCCAAGTTCTTTTTTGACGAAGTGCTCATGCGAACAACCTGTATCTAACTTGTATGCTTACTGAACCAAGCATGTATCCAACATGACAACAAAACCGCTGGTAATGGATTGTCGAAAACTTTACCAGCAAAATTTCTAAGACAAATATAGCATACAACTAGTCGACATAACCAAAACGTGTATGTAACTTGTATGCCATCGAGAGCATCAAACGAGAAGAAAGGCTGATGCGCGATGACTACTCAGGAACAGGTTAAGGACGTCGTATCCCAGGTTTTGGCTGACAAGGCAGACAAGGGCGGCATCAAGCGCGTCGTGTGGATCGGCGCCGGTGGATCCAACGGCGGCAACTATCCTGCCCAGTACTTTATGGAGCACGAGTCCACGCAGGTCGTGAGCTCCAGCTACACCAGCAACGAGTTCGTGCACGCCACCCCGGCCTACGTCAACGAGAACACCCTGGCCGTCGTCGTTTCCATGCGCGGCACCAAGGAGACCATCGTCGCCGCCCAGGTCGCCAAGGGCCACGGCGCCAGCACCATCGCCATCTATGTTGACGAGTCCGGCCTCACCGAGGTCTGCGACTACAAGATCCAGTACGACAGCCTTGCCATCGACGAGTCCTGCATGGGCCGCACTAACTCTGCCGTCGTGACCATGATCGCCATGGAGCTCACACAGCAGACCGAGGGCTATGCCGAGTACGAGACCGCTATGGCCGCCTTCGACTTGGTCGACCCCATCTATCGCAAGGCTGTCGAGTACACCCGTCCGCTCGCTGCCAAGTGGGCCGAGCAGAACGCCGACAAGCCCTGCATCAACGTCATGGCTCAGGGTCCGCTCTTTGGTGCCGCCTACGTTTTTAGCATCTGCAACGTTCAGGAGATGCTGCAGATCGACTCTTGCACCATCAACACCTGCGACTTCTTCCACGGCCCCTTCGAGATCCTGGACAAGCGCACCTCGCTGTTCCAGCTCATCAGCGTCGGCCGCAGCCGCTGCAACGACGAGCGCGGCATTCGTTTCGTCAACCAGTACGGCGGCGAGCGCGTCTACCAGCTCGACGCCAAGGAGCTCGGCCTCAACGACATCAAGGACAGCGTGAGCGAGTACTTCAACCACCTGATCTTCGCGCCGATCCTCAACAACGTGTACATGCGCGCGCTCTCTGCTGTCACCCACAAGGACTACATGACGCGCCGCTACATGTGGAAGCTGGACTACTAAGGGATAGAGCGGCCTAACAGCCCAATACCCCTCATAAGTTGCGGTGGAATAGTTCCTGTTTGGGGGCGTGAAACCTCTGTTTGAGAACTATTTCACCGCAACTGCTAGAGCGGCACTTGGGGACGTTCCCTTTCTGCCGGCAGTTGGGGGCACTCCTTGTTTCAAAAGTTTCCCGCTCACCGATTTGTGCCTTGAAAAATGTATATAACGACTATAACGTAGCATGAAACATATTGGAAATAATACCGAGGAGGCTGCGTTGAAGAGAAGTAATGTGGGCTATGTGCTGGTGCTGATCGCCGCGCTAATGTGGGGCACCATCGGAATCTTTGTTAACGGAATATCGGCCTTGGGCGTTTCGTCTCAGAGCATGGCGGCCTTTCGCCTGTTGTCGGGTGCCGTCTTGATGGCTCCGGTCTTGGCGTTTATGGGTTGCCAGGGAGGTGCTCGTGAGGGAAAAGTCTCGGGTCCCATGGCACTGTTCAAGGCAAGTCCTAAAGAGCTTGTTCCCTGCGCACTTGTCGGTATCGTCGGTTTAGCCGTCGCCAACACCTGCTATTACGAGTGCATGGGCGAGGTGGGCATGTCCACTGCCTCGGTGCTGCTCTATACCTCGCCGGTGTTTGGCGTCATGCTCGGCCGCGTGCTTTATCGCGAGGGCGTGACCCCCAACAAGCTCGTCGCCATCATCTTTAACATTGTGGGTTGCGTGCTCGCGGTGACGAGCGGCGACCTGTCCGGTTTCTATTTCTCGACTTGGGGCGTCGCGTCGGGTGTCATCGCCGGACTTTGCGGTGCGTTGCTGGCTGTGTTTAGCCGCATGGCCACCAGGACGCTGCATCCGCTGGCGGTTACGTTTTGGGGCTTTGTCTTTGGCGGATGCTTTATGGCGGTGCTTTCGGCTCCGTGGTCCGATGTAGCCGCGGCAATGTCCCCGCAGCTCATTCTGCTGTTCGCGGGTTTTGGCTTTATTCCGACGGCTCTTGCGTACATCTTCTATATGCAGGGCCTTTCTATGGACCTCGAGACGTCGAAGGTGCCCGTCGTGGCCTCGTTCGAGACGGTGGCGACCGTTCTGGTCGGTATTGGCATCTATGCCGAGCCGGCCGGCGCGATCAAAGTCCTGGGCATCGTTTTGGTGCTCGCCTCCATCGTGATCATGAACACCGACTTCTCCAAGCTGCGCAACAGTGTGTTTGTCGGCCATGTCATTGAGAGCATGACCTTTAAGCCCAACGCGTGGTGGACGGAGAAATCGCAGGACATGGATCTGTTCCGCGAGCGCACAGGCATCACGCTGGAGCCCACCGTGCAGGAAAGCCCCTGGTACTTCGTGCGATAGGGGGTTGCGCTCGGTGTCCGACCTGGGGTTATCCAGCCAGCGTCGGCCTACCCAGCCCCAACGTTTCAAGTACGTTAAACCCGTCAACGGTCGATTTTCACCCGCGAACGGTCTTTATACTAATTAGCAATATAAGCAACGTATAAGACGTTATAATGACCATAACGAAAAGGAGGAGGCAAGATGAATCAGATCATTCTCGCATCTCATGGCGGCCTGGCCGCAGGCGCCAAAGACACGCTCGAGATGGTTCTCGGCGACGTGTCGAACGTCCACGTCGTGTCGCTTGCTCGTGACGACAAGGAGCCCATCACCAATAAGGTGGACGCCATGATCGCCACGTTCAACGCGGACGACACCGTCTATGTGCTGACAGATATGCTCGGCAGCTCGGTTAACAACAACATGGTCGAGCTTTCCAAGAACGGCACGAAGTTCACGGTTGTCAGCGGTTTCAACATCCCGCTGGCGCTCACGCTCGCTATGAGCCCCGCCCCCGTCAAGGGCGCCGAGCTCGCGGCCTTCATCAACGAGGCCCGCACCGGTCTGACCAACCCCAACGCCCCGGTCGAGGTCGCCGCAGCCCCCGTCAAGAAGGCCAAAGCCGCACGTCACAACGCCGGTCCCGCCAAGATCGTCCTCGCACGTCTTGACTACCGTCTGCTGCACGGCCAGGTCGTCTTTACCTGGACCACCAAGGTCCAGGCCGAGCGCATCATCGTCGTCGACAACGCTGCCGCCAACGATGACATCAAGAAGGGCGCCCTTAAGCTGGCCAAGCCCCAGGGCGTGCGCCTGAACGTCTTCACCGTCGAGCGTGCCCTCGCCAAGATGGACAAGCTCAACACCCTCGGCGAGCGCGTCATGTTCGTCTTTGGCAACACGGCCGAGATGCTGCAGTTCTGCCAGGGCTACAAGCTTGACGCCATCAACCTGGGCGCCACCGCCAACCACGACGGTGCCGATCAGGTCGGCGGCAAGGACAGCTCCGTCTTCCTCGACGCCACCCAGAAGGCCGACGTCAACCAGCTGCTCGACATGGGCATCAAGCTCTACGTCCAGCAGACCCCTACGTATCAGAGCGTCGACATCGACGCCAAGCTGTAATCAACCAGGCTTTTGCCTGACTGAAAGGAGAAGGGTATGAATACGTTCATCAGTGCGGTGCTCGTCGGCCTCGTCGGCGTGTTCTGCATGTGGGACTCCCGCCTGCTCGGTCGTCTTAACTTCGAGCAGCCCCTCGTTGGCGCTACGCTCGTCGGTCTGCTGCTGGGCGATGTGCCCACCGGCCTTGCCGTCGGTGCCGCCGTCGAGCTCGTGTCCATGGGCCTGGTGCAGGTCGGTGCCGCCGTTCCGCCCGATATGGTCCTGGGCGGCATCGTGGCCGCTGCCTTTGCGTGCCTGACCGATGCTTCCGCCGAGACCGCCATGACGATCGCCATCCCGGTCGCCGTCCTGGGTCAGCTCCTCGGCATTGTCTTCCGTTCCATCATCGCCGCCCTCACCCATGTGGCCGATAGCGCGATCGATAACGGCAAGTTCAAGACCGCCTACCGCATGCACATCTGCGCCGGCTCCGGTCTGTACGCCATCATGTACTTCCTGCCGATCTTCCTGGCCGTCTTTGTCGGCACCGACCTGGTCCAGGCCATCGTCAACATGGTTCCCGAGTGGCTGTCCACTGGTCTGAACGTCTCGACCAAGATCATGACCGCCTACGGCTTGGCCCTGCTGCTCACCATGATGATCAAGAAGGGCATGACTCCGTTCCTGTTCATCGGCTTCCTGCTCGCCGCCTACCTCAACCTGTCCGTCATCGCGGTCGCTCTGATCGGTGTGTGCCTGGCTATCGTCTTCATGGGCTTCAAGTTCAACGGTTCCCATGCAGCCGCCGGTGTCGATTCCGACTACGATCCGCTCGAAGACGACGAAGACTAAGGAGGAACACACTATGGCAACCGCAACCAAGGACGTGTCCCTGAACAAGAAGGTCAGCCAGTTCTTCTGGCGCTCCTGGGCCATCCAGGCCTCTTGGAACTACGAGCGTCAGATGAACATGGGCTTCCTCTACGGCATGGTTCCCACGCTCGATCGCCTCTATCCGGATGAGTCCGACCCCAAGCAGCTCGCTGCTAAGAAAGAGGCTTACCACCGTCACATGGCGTTCTACAACTGCACCCCGCAGACGAGCGCTTTCGTCCTCGGCCTCGCCGCCTCCATGGAGGAGGAGTACGCCAAGGATCCCGAGAACTTCGACCCCGATTCGATCAACGCGGTCAAGACCTCGCTCATGGGCCCGCTTTCCGGTATCGGTGACTCCTTCTTCCAGGGCACCATCCGCGTCATCGCCTTCGGCCTGGGCGTTCAGCTGGCTCAGCAGGGCTCCATCATGGGCCCGATCCTGGCCATGCTCATCTCCATCGTGCCTTCCGTGCTGGTCACTTGGTTCGCCGCTAAGATCGGCTACCAGGGCGGCCACGAGTACCTGAGCAAGCTCCAGGGCGGCGACCTCATGGAAAAGCTCATGTATGTCTGCGGCATCGTGGGCCTTATGTCCGTCGGCGGCATGATCGCTACGCTGATCGGCGCCACCACCCCGCTGCAGTTCGCTGAGGGCACCGTCGTTATCCAGGACATCCTGGACGGCATGATGCCCCAGATGATCTCCCTTGGCCTCACCGGCCTTATGTACTGGCTCATCAAGAAGAACGTCAACACCGGTTGGCTTCTCGTGATCGCCATCGTGGGCGGTATCGCCCTCTCCGCGGCCGGCATCCTGGCCTAGTCGCGAACCAGCGCTTTCCCCCGGGGGCCTGCCTGGCATCCCATACCCCAGGCAGGCTTCCATTCCCAATGTGACAAAGGGACAGCTCCTTTGTCACATCCTCAACGGGCCGGCGACTCGGTCCAAATCACGGTAACCCTGCGTGCGTCCGGCAAAGTGGCGCCGCAAAAATCGAAAGGAATGTGTCAGATGTACGAGATCGACCTTAACCTCCCTAAGCAGATCGTCGCTGACGTCCTGTCCAACCACGAGATCCACAGCGTCGCCTTCGTCGGCTGCGGTGCTTCCATGTCCGACCTTTACCCCGCCAAGTACTTCCTGGCCAACAACACGGACAAGCTGAACGTTCAGATCTTCACCGCTAACGAGTTCAACTACGACACGCCTTCCTGGGTCAACGAGCACACCTTCGTGATCACCTGCTCCCTCGGTGGCTCCACGCCCGAGACCGTCGAGGCCAACAAGACCGCCAAGAAGCACAACTGCCCGGTCGTCTCCCTCACCAACAAGGCTGGCTCCGCTCTGACCGTCGACGCCGACCACGTCATCGTTCACGGCTTCCACGCCAACTACGCTGCCAAGTGCGAGAAGCCTGGCTACGCCATTGCTCTTGCTCTCGAGATCCTTCAGCAGACCGAGGGCTATGACCACTACGAGGACATGATCACCGGCCTCACCAACGTCTTCGAGCTCTGCGAGAACGCCGCTCAGCACTGCAAGAAGCTCGCCAAGAAGTTCGCCGAGGACTTCAAGGACGACAAGATGATCTACTTCATGGCTTCCGGTGCCTCCGAGAAGATGGCTTATTCTCACGCCGCCTTCCTGTTCACCGAGATGCAGTGGATCGACGCCGCCGCCTACAACACCGGCGAGTACTTCCACGGCCCGTTCGAGGTTTCCACCGAGGGTAAGCCCTACGTCTTCTTCATGTCCGATGGCGCCACCCGTCCGATGGATGCCCGCGCCCTCACCTTCCTTGAGCGCATGGGCGCCAAGGTCGCTCTGATCGACTCCAAGGACTACGGCCTGGCTGACGCCGTGCCCGCGAGCGTCGTCACCTACTTCAACCCGCTGCTGCACCTCGCCGTTATGCGCGAGTACGGCAACCAGATCGCCGAGGCCCGTCAGCACCCGCTGACCATGCGTCGCTACATGTGGAAGCTTTCCTACTAATCACAAGTAAGTAGACCTTACGGGTTGATTGAGAGGGGATGGGGTTTGCGCCCCGTCCCCTTTTTGCTTTGGGGGCGTGTCCGTTGCGTCATAAAACCCCAGATAAAACCTACCAAAATAAACCTGTCCCTTTTTGGCAGGTGGGAGGAGATGCGTATGATCAAGGCTGTGCTGTTTGACATGGACGGCGTGTTGGTCGATACCGAGTGGTTCTACAACCGCCGTCGCGTGGCGTTTATGGAAGAGAAGGGGTTCCACTTTGACGAGATTCCCGATCTTTCGGGGTCTAACGAGCCCGCCATTTGGAAGTCGCTGGTGCCCGACGATGTTGAGCTGCGCGAGCGCCTGCGCGTGGAGTACAAGCAGGTCTACAGCCCGGACCACCCCGTTCCGTATGCCGAGCTGCTCAACGAGCAGACGGAGCCGGTGATGCGTGAACTGCACGAGCGCGGCGTGAAGTGCGCCATCGCGAGCTCGTCCTATCGCGAGCTGATCGACGAGCTGGTGGAGATTGCCGGCATCGCCGACGTGCTGGACTACACCATCAGCGGTCACGAGTGCAGTGCGTTTAAGCCCGACCCCGAGATCTACCTGCGCGCCATGGAGGCGCTGGGGGTGGAGCCTGCCGAGTGCCTGGTTATCGAGGATTCGCCTTTGGGCATCGAGGCCGGCAAGCGTTCCGGCGCCCGAGTCCTGGCACTGCGTCCGCACGAGGGCGTCAGCCTGGATCAGTCTGCCGCCGACGTTGTCATCGACAACCTGTCCGACATTTTGGCCGCTTTGTAGTGTCAATCCGCCGCGAGAAGCACTGGTTCACGCGTCATTTGCTGCGGATTAGCTTAATTTGGCATCCATTTTGATCCGCTTGGCTTCGATTCGGGCTAAGTGAGTAGGCTTTTTGGCGCAGGCCGAGCGCAAAGCGTTTCTGCCTTAGTAAAACCGCAGGTCACAGAGGTGGCAGTTTTGGGTGTGCTCGGCAGATCGTAAAAAGTCTACTCACTTAGATTTTTGCCCTTTGGTCGTAGGAGTTGTTGGTCCCGTTTTGGTTGTCGAGAGAGGGTGAATTGAGGCGCCCTCTGTCGCTCCATGCTACAATCGCCGGCATGCCCCACAACTACATCTGCCTTCGAAGGGAGCCTACGTGGCGAACGCCATCGACCAGCTCACGGACCGCGTGCTCGTGCTCGGCCGCCTCACCATCGTCCGCCGCGCCATCACCGCCGTGGCGGTCACAATTTCCGCCGTTCTCCAGACATTTCTGATCCAGGCGTTCATTCAGCCCGCCGACCTGCTTCCGAGCGGCCTCACCGGCGTCGCGGTCCTGCTCGATCGCGTTACCTCGCTGGGCGGCGTTCATATCGACATCTCGCTCGGCATGCTCGCGCTCAACATCCCCGTGGCGCTCCTATGCTGGAGCGGCATTAGCAAGCGCTTCGTCATCTTCTCGATGATGCAGGTCGTGCTCTCGTCGCTGTTCCTCAACGTCTTTCACTTCGCGCCGTTTTTGGGCGACAAGATCATGCTCATTATTTTTGGCGGTGTGGTCTCGGGTCTGGGCGCTGCCATCGCGCTCAAGTCCGGTGCATCAACCGGCGGCACCGACTTTATCGCGCTGTGGGTCTCCAACCACACGGGCAAGACCATCTGGGGCGTCATCTTTGGTTTCAACTGCTTTATCCTGGCGATCTTTGGCTTTATGTTTGGCTGGGACAACGCGGCGTACTCCATCGTGTTCCAGTTTATTTCGACCAAGACCATCGACAGCTTCTACCGTCGCTACGACCGCGTGACGCTGCAGATCACGACGCGCAAGGCCGACGAGGTCATGACCGCCTATATCGACCATTTTCAGCACGGCATCAGCTGCGCCGAGGTCATCGGCGGATATAGCCGCGAGAAAATGTACCTGCTGCACGCCGTTGTCTCGACCTACGAGAGCCAGGACATTATCAAGCTGGTGTGCGACATTGATCCCGGCGCCGTGATCAATGTGTTCCATACGCTCAACTTTGTGGGCGGCTGGTGGGGCGGTCATGTCGACGAACCCATGCCCACGGCCGTACCCGATCCCGACAAGCCCGCGCGCATGGCGAGCAGGCAGGCTCGCCTCAGCGAGCAAGACAGCCTGCAGCAGGACGACGGCAAGTAAGGATTTGCTGTATATGGTGTATCGTTTTATCAAACTGAGGTATCATATAACTAGACGTTATATACGTATTAGTAATTTCGATATTTTGATAAGAGTGATCAGATATGCCCGCACCCAAAAATGCACCGCTTTACCAGCAGATTTACGACGAAATCAAGGATGCGATCGAAAAAGGTGTTTATGCACCCAAGGAGCGTATTCCGTCCGAACTTGAGCTTGCCGAACAGTACGAGGTGAGCCGCATTACGGTGCGCCGCGCCGTTGAGGAGCTGTGCTCTGATGGCTACCTGGTTAAGCAGCAGGGCCGCGGCACCTTTGTCTCCACGCCGCACATCAATCGCCAGTTCCACGCTTCGACGCTGCAGACGTTTACTGCGTTGTGTGCCGACAATGGCATGAAGGCGGGCGCACATGTGGTCGATCGCCAGATTGTGCCGGCACGTCAAAACGAGATGGAGTTCTTTGGTCTGCAGAAGGATGCGCTGCTGCTGCATATCAAGCGCGTGCGTACTGCCGACGGCGAGCCCATCTTTGAGGAGAACATCTTTGTGCCGTTTGACACCTACCGTGAGCTGTTGACGGCCGATCTTGAGGACAAGTCGATTTTTGCCGAGGTCGAGCGTGTTAGCGGAACGCCGATTGTCTCGGTTGGCTACCGCACGGTCGAGGCCGTTCGAGCCAATGCCGAGCAGGCGGCCGAGCTGGGCATTGCTCCGCACGACCCGCTGCTCAACCTGCGCGCCGGCTTTATCGGTCCCAATGGCGAGCCAGTCCTGATGGGTAAGCAATACTACGTGGGCAGCCGCTACGTCATGGTGATGTAAGTTACGCGGTTTTACCAAACCGCGTAACGGGCCGACGCTGCGCGCCGCCCAGGGCGACAATTTGTCATTCAAAAGGCAAGGCATGACCAGAAGGTCTATGCCTCGCCTTTTTCATGTCAACTTGTTCGCCCTGGGCGGCGCTCGCTGTCCGTCCTCTACCTGCGGCATTGTCTTGCTCCAGGTGGTCATTGGGGACAGACTTAAATGAGTAGTCGTTGGGGGCACTCATTTAAGTCTGTCCCCAATGAGTGCACGCTCGTCTGACTAGTCGTTTAAGAACGTCCCCAATGACTACCCGGAGCGCGCTGCCTGTGGCCGGCAGCCGTGCGGCACCGGTCCGCGTGGCGGCGTATAATCGGCGGCAGATGACTTGGACGTTAGGAAACCATGACCGATAGCATGCAGCAGATGGCGCTCGACACGCTCGGCGCTTATTTTGGCTACACCTCGTTTCGCCCGGGGCAGGACCGCATGGTCGATGCGATTCTTGCCGGTCGCGATGCGCTGGGCGTTATGCCCACAGGCGCCGGCAAGTCCATTTGCTACCAGGTGCCCGCGCTCATGCTGCCCGGCATCACCTTTGTGGTGAGTCCGTTGCTCTCCCTTATGGAGGACCAGACCCGCGCGCTGCTCGCGGCGGGCGCGCGACCCAGCTATCTCAACTCCAGTCTTACTCCGGCCCAGCAAAACACCGTGCTCAAGCGGGCGCGCGAGGGCCGCTACCAGCTAATGTATGTGGCGCCCGAGCGCCTGCTCGAGCCGCGCTTTTTAGCCTTTGCACAGGAGGCCGCGGCAGACAGCGGCATTGGCGTGCCGCTCGTGGCCATTGACGAGGCCCACTGCGTGAGCCAGTGGGGACAGGATTTCCGTCCCGCCTATCTGCAGATTCGCGAGTTCATCGATTCCCTGCCGCAGCGCCCCATCGTGGCGGCCTTTACCGCCACGGCGACCGAGCGCGTGCGTGCGGACATTCAGCAGATGCTCGGCCTGCAAAACCCCGCGACGGTAGTGACGGGCTTTGATCGCAAGAACCTCTACTTTGGCTGCGAGGAGATGGGCGACAAGGCCAAGGCCGCCTGGGTGCGCGACTACGTGATCGCGCATTCGGGCGAGAGCGGCATCGTGTATTGCTCGACCCGCAAGACGGTCGATGCGCTGGCGGGCGATCTTGCCGAAGCGCTGGGCCCCAGCGGCATTCGCGTTGGCCGCTACCATGCCGGCATGGGCAACGACGCCCGCCGTCAAAGCCAGCGCGCCTTTATCGATGACGACATTCAGGTGATGGTCGCCACCAACGCCTTTGGCATGGGCATCGACAAGCCCAACGTGCGCTACGTGATCCACAACAACGTGCCCGAGAGCATCGAGGCGTACTACCAAGAGGCGGGACGCGCCGGCCGCGATGGCGATCCGGCCAGCTGCCACCTGCTGTGGAACGGCAACGATTTTCGCATGCGCCGCTTTCTGATCGACCGCGGCGATGCCGCCGACGAGGCGCTCGACGACGAGCAACGCGCGTGGGCGCTCCAGAACCGCTACCGCCTGCTCAGCCAGATGGAGGGCTACTGCAATACCACCGGCTGCCTGCGCGAATACATGCTGCGCTACTTTGGCGACGAGGCCGCGGCCGAGCATGCCGCCGCGGCTGGTGCGGGCGCCACCGCCACGGACGACGCCGAGGGCTGCGGCAACTGCAGCAACTGCCTCACGCAGTTCGAGGTCGAGGACGTCACCGATATGGCCCGCGCCGCCGTGCGCTACGTCGCCACGCGCCCCATGCGCTTTGGCAAGTCGCTCATCGCCGACGTGCTCCACGGCGGTAACACCGAGCGCATTCGCCAGATGCATCTGGACGAGGACCGCGGCTACGGTGAGCTGTCGAGCGAATCGGTCGGGCGCATCAAGGACATCATTGGGCAGCTGTGCGGCCGGGGCTACCTGGCCACCTCGCAGGGGCAGTACCCGGTCGTGGGGCTGGGCCCGCGTGCCGGCGAGGTCGAGGACGAGGCGTTTGCCTTTACCGTTAAGCGTCGCGCGTCCAAGCGCAAGGCCTCGGCCCGCGCCCGCCGTGCGGTGGATCTGCTGCGCGAGGAGGCCGAGATGGATCAGCGCCCGCGCGTGGGCGACGATGCCGAGCTGTTCGAGCGCCTGCGCGCCCTGCGCAAGGAGATTTCGACCGAGCTGGAGATGGCGCCGTACATGGTCTTCTCCGACAAGGCCCTGCGCGGTCTGTGCCGCCTGCGTCCGCAGACGCGCGACGAGCTGATCCAGGTCAACGGTATTGGCGAGAAAAAGGCCGACGCCTTTGGCGAGCAGTTTATGGCGGCGATTGAAGAATTTGAGTCCGAGCATGCGCGGGATGGAGCGTAACGATGGTAGCCGATAGCAAGACCGAACGTTCCGACCGCACCGAGGTGTCCGCCGTGCCACTGTACCAGCAGGTTATGGACGATCTAAAGGGCGAGATCGCACGCGGCGTGTACGCGGCCGGCTCGCGCATTCCTTCCGAGATGGAGCTCGCGAAGTCCTACGGCGTGGGTCGCGTCACCGTGCGCCGCGCCATCGAGGAGCTGTCGCGCGCGGGCTACCTCAACCGCCAGCAGGGGAGGGGCACCTTTGTATGCGCTCCCAAGCTCAAGCGCAAGATTCGCCAGAAGGGCGACGTCCAGAGCTTCACCGAGGGTTGTGCCGCCAACGACATGGTGGCCGGAGCGCGCCTGGTGTCGCGTACGGTAGTTGCGGCGACGCGCGAGGACGCGACGTTCTTTGGCGTGGAGCCCGGCTGCGAGCTCATCGTGGTCGAGCGCGTGCGCACGGCAGATGGCATCCCCGTCATGCTTGAGAACAACGCCTTTGTGCTCGCCGACCATCCTTACCTGCAGACGCTTGCCGATAAGGACCTTGCCGATAACTCAATCTTTGCGCTCGTTGCCGAGCATTCGGGTCGCGCACCGCTCAAGTCCGACCCCTGCACTGTGGAGATTGCGCTTGCCGATGCTCAGGCGGCCCCGCTGCTGGAGGTGCCGGTCGGCGAGCCGCTCTTTTATATGGAGGCGTTCTTTACCGATGCGGACGAGCGGCCCTTGCTGCTCGGCCGCCAAAAGATCGTGGGCTCGCGCTACGTCTTCGACATCTAGCGTCCACAGATAGAACAACATAGAACAAATTTGCTGAAATGACTTCACGGGTGACGTCTTGCGTGCTATAAATAGAACGACATAGAACGACTGCAGGTACGAGCTGCTATCGTTCAAAGTCGCCCCACAAGGAGGAACATCAGCATGAACGCACATGATCTGGTTCAGGAAATCATCGAGCGCAAGGGCAAGATCGAGAACGTCTTTTGGATCGCCTGTGGCGGTTCGATGATCGACCTGATGCCGGCCAACGAGCTGCTCAAGCGCGAGGCCACCACGTTTACCTCGACGGTCTACACGGCACGCGAGTTTTGCCTGATGGCCCCCAAGAGCCTAGGGCCGAAGTCGCTCGTCGTCGCCTGCAGCCATAGCGGCAACACACAAGAGGTCGTCGACGGCTGCGAGATGGCGCTGGCCGCCGGCGCCGAGGTCGTCGCCCTCACCGACTGCGAGGGCTCCAAGATCGATAACGGCAAGTGGACTACCTGGGTCTACCCCTGGGGCGAGGGCGTGTCGCAGGCCGAGGTGCCGCAGGGCATCGGCGCTCTGATCGCCACCGAGCTGCTCGACCAGCAGGAAGCCTACGAGGCGCTCGCCGACATGTATGAGGGCCTCAAGCAGATGGATGCGCTGCTGCCCGCCGCCCGCGAGAAGGTCAACGCCGAGCTGGGCGCCCGCTTTGCCGAGCTCTGCCAGCAGCACAAGTTCTTCTATATCCTGGGGTCCGGCCCCAACTTTAGCCAAACCTACGCCATGGCGATCTGCTCGCTTATGGAGATGCAGTGGCAGCACTGCTGCTACATCCACTCCGGCGAGTACTTCCACGGCCCGTTCGAGGCTACCGAGCCCGGCGTGTTCTACTTTGTGCAGCTTGGCGCCGGCGAGTGCCGCCCTATGGAGGAGCGCGCTCTTGCGTTCCTCAACACGCACACCGACACGATTATGGTGCTCGATGCGCTCGAGTACGGCGTGGGCGAGGTACCTGCCAGCGTGCGTTCGTTCCTAGAGCCGATCTTCTTCTACGCGATGAGCTGCGAGCTTCGCGCCGCCCGCGGCAAGGTGTTCGACCACAGCCCCGAGGTTCGTCGCTACATGGGCGTCGAGCAGTACTAGGTACCGGGAATTATCTTTTACGACGGGGCCTGCGCTGCGCGCGGGCCCCTTTTTGCGTTGTGGCGGCAGGATTCGTGTCTGCGCGAAAACGAAGGTGAATACTTTTCCGCGAAGTGAACGACCTATTTTGGACCCCCGAAGCATCCACACTTTTTGGTGCCAAAACCGCAGGAAAAACTCGGCGAAACCGCAGGAAACGGCGTCTTAAAAGTGTCGATGCTTCGGGGGCTCGTTTTTGCTCGTTCACTTCGCGGAAAAGTATTCACCTTCAATTCGCAAGGGCACTGCGTGAGCCAAAAAAGCGGGCCGCGCCGATGGGTTTCCGGCGCGGCCCGCTTGGTGTCGCGCTTAGATTCGCAAGGTTGCGGCAACCAACGGCCTACTTTGCGTCGTAGGCCTCGGCATCCCACCAGTCGAGCTGGGCGATGTTGTCGCGGATGTGCTGGCAGCTCTTGTGGAAGCCCTCGAGCTCGTGCTCGGAAAGGTCGAGCGTGTAGACCTCCTCGACGCCCTCGGCGCCGATCACGCACGGCAGGGATGTGAAGATGCCCTCCTCACCATACTGGCCGGTCATGAGCGTGGAGGCGGAAAGCACGGCGTGCTCGTTGTGCAGAACGGCGGTACAGACGCGCGCGGCGGAGTTGGCGACGGCGTACTCGGTGCACTGCTTGCCCTGGTAGGTCACATAGCCGCCCTTGCGCGCGAGCTCCTCGACCTCCATGTGGTCAAAGGCGTACTTGTCGGGGTTCTCGGCCTGGAGCTCGTTGAGGCTCTTGCCGGCGATGGTCACGGCCTTAAAGGCGGCCAGCTGGCTAAAGCCGTGCTCGCCGATCATGTAGGCGTCGATGGACTTGGGGCTCACGCCGACCTTCTTGGAGATCTCGGTGCGCAGGCGGGCGGAGTCCAGGCCGCAGCCCGAGCCGATGATCTTTTTGGGATCGTAACCGGTCAGGTGCCAGAGCTCGGTGCATACGACGTCGCAGGGGTTGGAGATGCTCACGAAGATGCCGTCGAAGCCGGCGTCGACGATGCGCTTGGCAAAGGTGCGGGCGGCGTCGGTGGTAAAGAACAGCTCGCCGTCGCGGTTGCCAGCGGCGAGCGCGACCTTGCCGGCGGCGTTGACGATGACGTCGCAGCAAGCCAGCTCCTCGTAGTGGTCGTAGCAGTTGACGATTTTGGTGTTATACAGGACAAACGAAAGGGAGTCGCGCAGGTCCTGGACCTCGGACGTCACCTTGGCCTCGTTGATATCGCACAGGTACAGCTCATCGGCAATGCCCTGCATAAGCAGGCTGTTGGCGACATGTGCTCCTACGTGGCCCTGGCCGACCACACCGATCTTACGCGTCTGGTACATATATGTATCCTTTCGGCCGAGTTTTTCGCATCGAACCATTGTAGCGTCCTGCCGTCACTTTGCTAGGCTAAAGCGCCGTAGATTTTTGGGACATGCCTTAATCTCTACTTTTGGAGTGATTTGGGCCGCTGACGGCATCGCTGTGCGATGTGCTCGCGCGGATGGGCTCGCTCGTTGTACCATAGCTGCAACTGACTCGTAAGGAGCATCCATGCCCATTCGCATCCCCGACGCCCTCCCTGCCGCCGCGCAGCTCGAGAGCGAGAACATCTTTGTCATGACCGAGTACCGCGCGCTGCACCAGGACATCCGTCCGCTGCGCGTGCTCATCCTCAACCTCATGCCCACCAAGATCGCCACCGAGACGCAGATCATGCGCAAGCTCTCCAACACGCCGCTGCAGGTGGAGGTGGACCTGCTGCGCACCAAAACGCACGAGGCCACGCACGTGAGCGCCGGCCACCTGGAGACGTTCTACCGCACGTTCGACGACATCCGCGACATCCACTACGACGGCCTGATTATCACGGGCGCGCCCGTGGAGCAGATGCCGTTCGAGGAGGTCGACTACTGGCTCGAGCTCTGCCAGATCATGGATTGGTCCACCACGCACGTGCACTCCACGCTGCACATTTGTTGGGGCGCGCAGGCGGGCCTGTACCACCACTACGGTATTCAGAAGCACGACCTGCCGGCCAAGGCGAGTGGCGTCTTTGAACATCATCTGGTGAAGCCACAAAGCCCGCTGGTCCGCGGCTTCGACGACCGTTTCTATGCCGTGCATTCGCGCAACACCGATGTGCGCCGCGAGGACGTGGAGGCCGAGCCGCAGCTCGAGGTCGTAGCCGTGTCCGACGAGGTTGGACTGTACATCGTCAAGTCGGTCGACAGCCGCCGCTTCTTTGTTTTTGGCCACCCCGAGTACGATACCGACACGCTGCGCCTGGAGTACGAGCGCGACGTCAAGCGCGGACTCAATCCGGAGGTGCCGGCTCATTACTTCCCGGGTGACGACCCCACCGCCGAGCCGCGTAACGTCTGGCGCAGCCAGGCCCAGCTGCTCTACACCAACTGGCTCAACTACTACGTCTACCAGACCACGCCCTACGACCTGGCCCGCGCCGGCGAGGAGCACTAGGCCATCGAGGGGCAACCCGGTCCTTAGGCGCTGATGATGCGCGGCAGCGGCAGGTCGTGGGCGTCGATGGGAACGTGGTCGACGCATTGCTCGTCAAAGGCGATGCCGATGACTTGGCAGTCGGGACGAAGCGTGGGCAGGTAACGGTCGTAGCAACCGCCGCCGTAGCCTAGGCGCGCGCCGGTGAGGTCGAATGCTACGAGCGGCACGACAACCATGTCGAGCTCGGCGGCGGGCACGATGGGGCAGCGGCTGCTGTCGATATCCGTGGCCGCGAAGGCCCGCGTGGGGTGGGAGATAAACGGGGTCGTGTCGACGTCGCCGGCAGCGACGGTCCTCATGCACATGCGCTGGCCGCACGTAGCGGCTTCGGCTGCCGCGAGCATGCAGGGGTACGCGACGCGACAGCCGCGCCGCTCGGCATAGCTGGCAAATGCAGAGGGATTGGGCTCGGATCCCATCGCCGCGTACGTCGCCACGGTCACCGGATCGCCTTGAGGGCTGCCGAGCAGTCGGTCGAGTTTTGCTGCGAGCTGGGAGGATATCGAGGCCGACTTTTGCTCACGGAGAGCCTGCGGGATGTCGTCGCGCCGGGCAAGCGCTTTGACGCGGGCGGCTTGTTTCTGTTGCACAACGTCGAACATGCATTCCTCCAAAGCGGCTGTTCGGATGCTACAAAGTCTAGCCCTCCGCTCGCGAGAATGGGCAGGTCGATCACCGGCCCTTGGGCCGGCCAGCAATCCTGTGGTTAGCCACCGCTAACGGTTGCATGTGCGCAACTATGGTTGAGATGTGCATAACGCGAGTTACCATGGCCTACCTCCGCACTTGCGGGGTAGATTGAACCCCAGTTCAGCAGCACAACGCAAAAAGACGCGCATTCGGGGTTGCCGTACGGTAACTTTGCATCCTCGTCTACTCAAAGAATGTTAGTCTGAACCAACTACCGTTCTATCCACACGTCCGAAAGGATCATCCATGGTCAGCATTTCCAAGACTCACTCCCTGCTCGTTGCCGCCGGCGCCGTCCTGGGCGTCGTTGTTCCCAAGGCCCTCGCGTCCGATACCGCCAAGCGTGCCGCCGTGGCTACCGTTGCCGCCGGCATGCGCGTCAAGGCCGGCTACCAGGACATCGTCGAGCAGGCTAAGGCTCAGGTCGACGACATCGTTGCCGAGGCCGAGTACCTCAACAACCCCGTTGACGTGGAGGTCGTCGAGGGCGGCAAGGCCGAGTAGACCTCGCGCCCAACGCTTGTCTCAACGACTCTAAGCAGCTGCGATCGCCCCCAAGCGACGCAGCTGCTGCTCTTTGGGGCGCACGTTTGACGCCCCGTACCAAGAGAGGCCTTCACGCATGAACTACACCATCCAACACGAGGTCCCCGGCCGCGTGCGCGTTAAGCTCGTCGGTCGCGTGCCCGAGGCGGACATCGACGCCCTCACGCGCGCCCTCCGCCAGCATCCCGTCATCCAAAAGGCGACGGTCTATCCGCGCACGGGCTCGCTCGCCGTCGAGTTTGAGCCCGCCGCCCGCGCCCAGGCGCTCGCCGTCGTTGCCGCTATCGACCGCACGGCCGTGGACGAGGCCCGCCGCGACTGCACCGTCGCGCTTGCGCCGCGCACCAACAGCCTGCTCATGGATATCGCCACGCTCCTCGGCGGACATTTAGCCCGCCGCTGGTTCCTGCCGGCGCCGCTCTCCACGATCTATACCGTCTGGAGCTATCGCGGCTTTCTCAAGGCCGCGCTCGCGTCTCTTGTCGGCGCGCGCCTCGATGTGCCCGTGCTCGACGCCGCGGCTATCGGCATCTCCTTCCTCAAGCGCGACTGGCGCACCGCCGCCAGCACGATGCTTTTGCTCAACCTGGGTGAGCTCCTTGAGGACTACACTCGCGCGCAATCGCAAAACCAGCTCATTTACTCGCTGCTCGACGTGCCCGACTACGCGCAGCTCATCCCCTGCGGCGACCCGACGGTGCGTGGGGCGGAGGAGCGCCGAGTCCAGGCGACCGACCTCGTGGCCGGCGACCTCATCGTGGTGCGCACCGGCATGCCCATTCCCGTCGACGGCACCGTCGAGTGGGGCTGCGCCATGGTCAACCAGTCCACGCTCACCGGCGAGCCGCTGGCTATCGAGCGCAGCGCGGGCGACGATGTCTTTGCCGGCACGGCCGTGGAGGACGGCGAGGCCTACGTGCGCGTGCGCGCTGCCGCGACCGACACCAAGCTGCGCTCGATCGTGAGCCTGGTCGAGCAGTCCGAGGCCTTAAAGGCCGAGTCGCTCAGCCGCCGTGAGCATATGGCCGACGCCTTTGTGCCGTGGAACTTCCTGCTCGCCGCGGGCGTCTACCTCAAGACCCGCAGCCTGGTGCGCACAAGTGCCGCGCTCATGGTCGACTACTCCTGCGCGCTCAAGCTCACGGGCGCCATCAGCGTGCTCACGGCCATGAGCCAGAGCGCGCGCGAGGGCTTCACCGTCAAGGGCTCCAAGCATTTTGAGGCCTTCGCCACGGCCGACACTATCGTCTTCGACAAGACGGGCACCCTGACTGCCGCCGCTCCGCAGGTGGCGGATGTGCTTTCGTTTGACGGTTGGGACCGCACGCAGGTGCTGCGCTTCTCGGCCTGCCTTGAGGAGCACTTTCCGCACCCGGTGGCGCGCGCCGTGGTCAATGCGGCTGCCGAGTCTGGGCTCGAGCACCGCGAACGCCATGCCGAGGTGGAGTACCTGGTGGCGCATGGTATCGCGAGCTCGCTCGACGGCAAGCGCTGCGTGATTGGCTCCGAGCATTTTGTGGTCGAGGACGAGGGTGTCGCGATCGCCGACGATGTGCGAGCGCTGATTGAGGAGAAGCTCGACGGCCTCTCCAAGCTCTACCTGGCGGTCGATGGCGTGCTCAAGGGCGCGATCGGCATCCAGGACCCGCTCAAGCCGGGCGCGCCCGAGGCGCTGGCGCAGCTCCGCGCGCTGGGCTTTGAGCATATCGTGATGCTCACGGGCGATAACGCCAACGCCGCCGCGCGCATCGCGGGCAAGGCGGGGATCGATGAGTTCCGCGCTGATCTCTTGCCCGAGGACAAGCACACCGTGATCGAGCAGATGCGCGCGGCCGGGCGCCGCGTGGTCATGGTGGGCGACGGCGTCAACGACTCGCCGGCGCTCTCGGCCGCCAACGTGGGTGTGGCCATGGGCTCGGGCACCGCGATTGCCAAAGAGGTCGCCGACATCACGCTCACCGACGGCGACCTTGCCTCGCTCGTGGTGCTGCGCCGTTTGGCGCTCGGACTCGAGGAGCGCATGGACGCATCGTTTAGCGAGGTCATCGGCCTCAACTCGCTGCTCTTGGCGGGCGGTGTCGCGGGCGTGATCGCCCCGCAGGTGAGCTCGCTCATCCATAACAGCTCCACGGTCTTCCTCTCGGCGCGAAACGCCCGCGCCTACCGGGTACGCTAACCGTGCGAGATTAAGACAGCCAAAACCACCACAAAGGGGACAGGCACCTCTGTGGTGGTTTTGGCCTATGCGTTAACGCTATAACGCCGCGGCGATTGCTTCGGTCACAAACTTATTGAGTGACTCGCCTTTCTTTGCCGCTGCCAGTGCCGCTTGCTTGTGGAGCTCAGAGCCCGTTCTTACGTTGAACGACCCCTTAAAAGCCCGCTCGGGTTCCTTGTCCTTCTCGGCGCAAAACTCAAGGTAATCGTCGACGGCGTCGTGGAAGCATTGCTCCACTTCTTCAGCCGTGGAGCCTTCAAATACGATTGCGTCCCTAATGCCGGCGACCATACCTGTTAGCACGCGCTGCTCGGCATCGAACTCGACTGGGGCGAAATAGCCCTTGTATGCCAAAACGTTACTCATGACTACCTCCGACACCTTGCAGAAATCGAACGATGTTTCGAATGGTCCCCGCTGTCAATTCGTCTGATGGATGAGGTGCGTGCATTACGAACATCCTGCCATCTGATGGCCTGTAAAAGCGAACGCGCGATCCGGATGTCTTGCCCTTGCTGTCCATTTCAAAGCCATATGAGGCCATGACTTTTAAAAAATCGGCATACCGATATGTCGAAGGGCAGCTAAACAGTTGGGCGATGAGTTTATCGGTTCGAGTCATCCCATCTCACATTCTGCAACTATATTCTAGTTGCAACTTAAGTCCGATGCAATCACCAATACTATAGAACACGTGTACGTATAGAACAAGTGTTCGAACCACCACAAAGGTGCCTGTGAACTGCGCCCCTTTCGGTGGTTTGGGCTGAATGTTGCGCAACAAGGGCTGCATTTTTGGGTTTACCTTCATGGTGGAAGGAATGAACCGAAAGGAGCCCGCCATGTTTTGTCGCTCGTGTGGCACGCCGCTTGTCGACGACGCCCTCTTTTGCCCCGTATGCGGCGCACCCGTAGCACCCGACCAGGTCGCGGCCACGCAGCAACCCCAGCCTGCCACGCAGCAATGCGTGCCCGTGCGGCGCAAGCGTTCCAAGAAGCCCCTCATCGCCCTCGCCGCGGTGCTTGTCGTGGCGGCGGGCATCGGCGGTGGCGCGCTGTTCTACTTCACCCAGATTGCGACCACCCCAATCGATGAGAAAACCTTTCCGGACAGCGGCATGCGTGCGCTTGTCTCGACCAAGTACGACACTAACGGTGACGGCCGCATCTCACGCGACGAGGCCAAGGCGGTGACGTCGGTCGAGCTGGACGGCATCACGTCGACGCAGGGCCTGGGCAAGGTGTTCCCCAACGTTACCAGTGTGGAATATGGCGGGGACAAACTCGTCAACCTGGACCTTTCGGGCTGCGGAGACCTTAAGACCGTCGAGCTTAACTCGGCGAGCAACGTCACCGTCGTTAACCTGGACGGTTGCGACAACATCGAGAAGCTCGACCTTAAAAATGCCGAAAACCTTAAAAGCGTCGATCTTTCGGGCAAAAAGAAGCTTGCCACGCTGGCGCTGCCGCAGGATACGAAGGTTAGCGGCATTAAAGACACACAGCTCGACGAGCTGTGGCTGCCGGTGTCCTATGAAGGCACCGACGAGGACGGTGTGCACGGCAGCACGTACGAGATTGAGCGCGACGAAAACGGCTACGTCACGGGGTATACGAGCAGCCTCAAGCAAGGCGGCGGCATGAGCTACGCCGTTGAGCACGACGAGGCGCATCGTATTTCGGAGATCGCGGAACTCCTCTCGGGCGAGTACGAGGAGGAAAACATGTTCACGTACGACTCCGACGGCAACCTGACGCGCATCGATTGCGATGCCGCCATTGGCGACGCGTCGACCTCCACGGTGTTCACGTATGACTCGGATGGAAACTTGGTCAACAAGACGACCAATGCGGGCTACGGCAAGAGTGCGAGCATGTATGTTTACGAGGGCGGCAACCTGGTGTCCGACACCGAGACCGGACTGGGCAATCCTCGCACGGTTGTCTACTCATACGGATATGACAGCGGCCGCGTGACGTCTTTTACGACGGACTGCCAGGGTGACACCGTGGGCACGAGATGGACGCTCACGCTCAGCTACGAGTACGACGAGGACGGAAACGTTTCGCGCATCTCGCCCGTGGCCTATGACACGCATGGCAACGATTATGGTTCGCTGAGCTCGTTTTCCACGGTTGATTACTCGTATAGTGATGGCAAGCTCGATCGGATCGATTCCACGCGCGACGGCCATGCGGAGTTCTATTACGACGAGCATGGCAATCTGACGGCGGTCGACGAGTACGCCGATGGTGATTCGGATGACGAGTTTGAGTTTGAGCACGAGGTCGAGTACCAGCGTTACTTCTGCAATAAGAGCGAGAAGAACAAGCCGGAGGAGTGGATTCGTCTGGATTCGAAGTACGACGTCTGCAACGGCAGCTGGGTGAACACGTCTTCGTCCCGCAAAGAGCGCTTCGTGAGCCTGTATCGGCTCGACCCTCTAAAGGCGACGCTCGATCCCTTCCACAAGTAACGCCCGACCCAAACCACCACAAAGGTGCCTGTCCCCTTTGTGGTGGTTTTTGCTGAAGGGCGGGTGTCTGCGGCGGTTTGTCTTGATCTGTAACAGTAACTCGGCATAAATGGGCCTAGCTGTTACAGATCGAGACAAAGAGCTGGTGCCGTTCGGGAACGTCTCGATCTGTAACATCTGGAGCCGATATTGCCGCCTAGATGTTACAGATCGAGACAAACCGCCGCAGTGGGCTGCGCCGCCCCGTCCAAGCCGCAGAAAAAAGGTAGATTTTTAGGCATGTCCTAAAAATCTACCTTTGTGCGTTAGCCCAGCAGGTCGACTACGTTGAAGTTGGCGTTGCTCTTGGCGATGACGTCTCGGCCGCCAAAGACGCAGGTTGGCGACTCGGCTGCGATGCGCGTCACGTCGGCGCCGAGTGAGCGCAGCTCAGCGGGTGTGGCCGCGAGCATTTGGGCGCGACGCTCCTCGCGTGCGTGCGGATCGAGCCCGGCCAGGTAGGTCGTGTTGCGGCGCTTGGTGAGCGCGTACGGCTTCACCGGCGCATCCATGCCGCTCACGCAGCTCACAATAAAGCCCTCAAAGGCGGCCTCGTCAGGCTCAAAGCTGCCGAGCCATGCGCCCGCGCGCTCCACACGCTCAATCGAGGGATCGATCGCGGGATCGCGGTAGGTGTAGAACGCCGTCTGACGCTCGCCGGCCGCGCGGAAACCGCAGCCGTACGCGCCACCTTTTACGCGGATCTCGTTCCACAGGTAGTCGTAGGAGAGTGCGTTGGCAGCCACCGCCCAGGCGCCCGTCACGTCAATGCCTAGACGGCGCGGGTCGCAGGCGCGCGCCGCAAAGCAGATATCGCTGGGGATCACAAAGGCCTCGTGGCGGTTGCACGGCGCCGGCACCACGAGCGCGCCGCGGCTAGCACCGGTGCCGTCGCCCACGCCCAGCCCCAGGTCGCCTGCGGCATCCCAGTACGCGTCAAAGTCCTCATCGCTGCCGGTAAAGCTCGCCATGCAGCCATCGGCCACAAAGATGCGGGCCGCCAGCTCGGCAAGCTTGGCGCGCAGCCCGTCCAAGCGCTCGTCAAAGTGCTCGAGCAGATCGCGCAGGAACAGGTAGAAGTCCACGCCCGAGAGCTGCTCGCGTACCACGGCCGAAGGCGAGCTGTAGCTCATCGCGCGACCGAGCGCCGCCGAGTGGCCGTTATTGATAAAGCCCTGCTCAAGCCCAATGCGAATCTGCGTGAGCACGTCGCGCACGCGGTCGGCGTCGGCATCCGCCAACAGCGTGCTCGACCACACCTCGCGCGGCAGGCTCGCCAGCGCATCGATCTTCTCGGACAGGGCGCCGGCGCTCACCAGCAGGTAGGGGCGCACGCCGTCCACGTCGGGCTGCGTCATGACCTCGGTCGTAAAGCTCAAAAAGCCGAGCTTGCCGGCGAGCAAGTTGTCGAGTTCCTCGGCCGAGTGCTCGCGCGTGGGCAGCTGCTTAAGCAGGCGGCAGAGCAGTGTCACGTAGGGCAGGTCCTCAAACGCGACGCAGCTCAGGTCGAAATACTGCATGGCGTAGGCCAGGCGGTTGGTAGGGATGTCGTGGCGCAGACAGACGATGGGCGCGGTCGTGTCCACGACCAGCGGCGGCTCGGGGCGCGCCTCGCCAATGTCGGACACGCGCAGGCGCGGCAGCGTGGCCTTGTCCTCGGGCGTGTCCTCGGCCTCCTGCGCGGCACGCAGCGCGGCCGTGCGCTCGACCACGCCGGCCAGCTCGGCATCGGTCATGGCGTCGCGCTTGGCTGCCAGCTCGGCGGCCTCGGCACCCTCTGCGCCCTCAGCGGCGTCTACCGGAACCAGCTCGACGAGCGCCATGTGGTCGTTCTCCAGCACGAGCTCGCGCAGCAGGTCCTCAAAGTAGCTGCCGTCCAGCTCGCCGCGAAGCTCCTCGTACACCGGGCCGTACTTGAGTGCCAGCGTCGCGGCGTCGTCATCGTAGAGCCAGGTGCTCAGCGCGTCGCACGCAATGGCCACGCCGTCGGCGATGCCGTAGTCGCGCTGGCGCAGGTCGTATTCGTTGCTGCTGATGATGGCTTCCAGGCGCTCGCGCGGAACGCCGTGCTCGCACAGGTCGCGGCAGGCGTCCTGGAACACGCGACGCAGCTCGCGCGCCACGCCGGCCTGAGCGTTTTGCAGCATGATGAGCTCGTAGGGCTGCAGGCTCTCGGCCGCGGTGTAGCTCACCACGTTGCCGCCCAGGCCGGCGGCCAGAATGGCCTTCTTAACCGGCGCTTCGTTGGAGCCCAGCAGTGCCTCGAACAGAATGTCCGCCGCGATCGTGCGCTTGCGGTCGAGCGCGCTGCCCAGCACAAGGCCCAGGCCCACCAAGGCGTTCTCGGGCGTGGTGGCCATCTCGACGCGCTTGTACTCGCAGGTCACGGGCGCCTGCACGCCCAGCGGATTGGGCGCCAGCGCGGACGGATCCTCGCCGGCGGCGACGGCGGCGTCCATGCGGCGGCTCGCAGCACTCGACTGCGACAGATAGCGCTCGTCCAAAAACGCCAGCGCGCGGTCCACGTCCAGGTCGCCGTAGAGCGTTATATAAGAGTTGGAAGGATTGTAATGGCGCGCGTGCGTGTCCAGGAACTGCTCGTAGGTGAGCTCAGGGATCGCGCGCGGGTCGCCGCCGCTCTCGTGCGCATAGGCGGTATCGGGATAGAGCGCGGCGTTGACGGCGTCGTCCAGCACGCTCATGGGATCGGACAGCGCACCCTTCATCTCGTTGAACACCACGCCGTTGTAGCGCAGCGTGCCCGCGCGCAGGCTCGCGGGGCTGCCGTCGCCATCGCCCTCGGCGCTCTCCGGCAGGTCCAGCTCGTAGTGCCAGCCCTCCTGCTCAAAAATGGTCGGCTTGGTGTAGATGGCCGGGTTGAACACCGCGTCCAGGTACACGTCCATCAGGTTGTACAGATCCTGCTCGTTGGTGGTGGCAACGGGGTAGATGGTCTTGTCGGGGTAGGTCATGGCGTTGAGGAACGTCTGCATGGAGCTCTTGATCAGATCGACAAACGGCTCCTTGACGGGAAACTTGGCCGATCCGCACAGCACCGAGTGCTCAAGAATATGGAACACGCCGGTGGAATCGGCCGGCGGCGTCTTAAAGCCAATGGCAAAGGCCTTGTTTTCGTCGTCGCACGCTAGGTACAGCAGGCGAGCGCCCGAGGCAGCGTGACGCAGCACGTAAGCGTCGGCGTCGAGCTCGGGCACGGTCTCGCAGCGCTCGACGGCAAAACCATGGCAGGTGGTACCGGGCACCAGCAGCGCGGCGGCAGCGGCGCGCGGGTCGGTTGAAGTGGTGGGCATATGCAGTCTCCTTTGACGCCCCAGCGGGGGCGAATCGAGTCGAATCTCCGAGAGTATACCCATATGGAGCCTTCGACCAATCTGCCGCATGAGCGTGGATTTTCGGACACACGAGCGTGGAATATCGGACGGTTACTGAACGAGAGTGGATTTTCGGACGGAATCAGCTTCAAAAAGCCCCAAAACTGTCCAGATATCCACTCTCATTTTCCAACCGTCCAATAATCCACTCTCGGTATCTCTCACGTATCTCTCATCTCTCACTCATCTCTAATACGAGAGATGACAGAAAGATGAGAGATAATTATGAGAGATAATTGAGCAACAAAGAGAAAAGCAATCATGATAATGTCTCAATACTAATTGTTCTACCAGCAAAAATATGTTTAAATGAAGCAACTAGCAGACATCTTATCTTTCATCTCTCACTCATCTTTAACATGAGAGATAACAGAAAGATGAGAGATAATTACGAGAGATAACTGAAAGACGGGGAAACTCCGCGCGTCATTCTCCGCAGGGCCGAGCGAAAGGACGTGCAGATGAACGAAAACGAGCTGACCGGTCTGCTCGAGTCTTTAAGGCGGATGGGTTCGGATGACCTTAGTGTCGAAGTGAAAGAGAGCGCCACGACGCTTTCCCGCGATGTATGGGAAACGGTCAGCGCATTCGCGAACACCGCTGGCGGCATCATTGTGCTCGGTGTGAGCGAGCGCGCGGGCTTTGTCCCGGTTGAGAACTTTGAGACCGAGAAGGTGCTCAACCAATTCGTGGCAGGCATGGGCGATGCCGGCGGTCGCGGAAAACTGGCCAATCCGCCCAAATACAACATCGAGCGCGTGGAGCTCAAGGGCACCGTGGTCCTGGTCATCACGATTGAGGAGCTCGACCCGTCGAGCAAGCCTTGCTATGTCATAGAGCGGGGCGCCCAAGGCGGCAGCTACAAGCGTATCGATGACAAGGACGTGCCGCTGTCGTCGACCGAGGTGCTCGCGTTGGCGTCATACGAGCGGACGAGTCCCAGCGATCGCGATGCGGTGCCCGGCGCGGTCGCGGGCGATCTCGACGAGGCGCTGGTCGACCGCACGATAGAGCGCGCTTTCTCGTTGACGCCCCGAGCTATGCGCGGTGCGACGGACAAGAAAACAAAGATGGAGCGCCTGAATTTCCTCGACTCCCAGGGCAATGTGACTAAGGCCGGGCTCTTGGCTGCAGGCGCCTATCCTCAGCAGTTCTATCCCAAACTCTTTATCGATGTGGCCGTTCATGCGGGGACTCAGAAAGGCGCGGCGGGATCGCTGAGGTTCATGGACCGCACAATCTGCGAGGGAACGTTGGGCGAAATGATCTCGGACGCTGTCGCGGCTGTCGCCAAAAACCTGCGTCGCGCCTCGGCCGTTCAGGGAGTCTCGCGTATCGACTCGCTGGAGATTCCCGAGGAGGTTCTGCGCGAGGCGATCGCCAACGCCGCAATCCATCGAGAATATGGGGACCGGTTCTGTGGGCAGTCGATCGCTGTCGATGTTTTTGACGATCGCGTCGAGGTCGTGAACCCCGGTGGCCTTTATGGCGGAAAAACTCGCGAGAATCTGTTTGACGGTAGTTCTCGGTGCCGCAACGCGACGCTCGTAAAGCTCATGTCGCTAGTTCCGTTGCCCGACGGTGCGGGCTCTCCTGCCGAGGGTAACGGATCGGGCATCCCGATGATGCTCGATGCCATGCGCGCTCATGGTTTGGCCGAGCCTCTGTTTTGCCCGGGTTTTGACCGGTTTAAGGTTGTTCTCTACCGCTCAAAGGCTGAGCAGGTCGATCATGGCGGGGACTTAATCATGGCGGCCCTCAAGCGCTATGACGAGTTGGGAACGCGCGAGCTGGCAGAGCGCACGGGGCTTACGGTCTCTCAAGTTAGGACACGCGTCAATACGCTCATCGCACAGGGCGAGCTTGAGCCCACAGCGCCGGCAACCAGCCGCAACCGCAAGTATCGACTGTCAGAGCGCGCAGAGCAGATGTGCTAGCGGCTGCTGGCGGCGGTGGCCTTGCATTCCGTGCACCCTTGCTCTCGCTATCCCGCCATTTCGCGCGCCCTGCGCTGCAACCTGTACCAAAGCAGGTACAATAGCCCAATGTGCATCGCGCACGACGATGATATCGGCGCCCGCGACTGGGGGAGAATACATGGCAGAGCAACAGATAACGCCGGGGACTAAGCTTCAGGTGGCATTCGACGTGCCCATGGGCCAAAAAACCGACTTCAACATGCTCGCCACGTACAAAGAGAACCTGGACGAGGCGTACTTCCTTATGAGCGCGCCCATGCTCGCCGGCAGGCCGCTCCTCATGGACGAAAACCAAAAGCTGCTGCTGCAGTACAAAGTAGGCGAGGAGACGTTCGTGCTCGCCGGCTATCCCGAGGCAGTCGAGAAAAAGGGCATCCGTACCTACTGGAAAATGCGCAAAGTCGCCGAGCAACGCACCTTCGTTAAGCGCCGCGACGAGCGTTTTAAGGTCGCCATGCGCCTGACCTACCAGCGCGACAACGCGCCGACCCCTGAGCCCGAGGACGCCATGACCATCGACGTCTCGGCCGGCGGCCTGGCCATCTACCTCAATGATTTCCCCGACGTGGGCGAGGCCCTGGCCGTGCAAATGCCCACGATTCGCCTGCAGGGCGAGCGCCACGAGCTGCCCGAGCAGCTGGGCATCGTGTGCTGGGTACGCCGCGCGCCCAAGGGCAGCCTGTACCGCAACGTCTGCGGCCTGCAGTTCCGCTACGCCGACGACATGGAGCGCGAGCTCGTCAAAGAATACGTCGGCTACATTCGCACCAAATATAAGATCTGATCGCCATGGCTCTGTTCAAGCGTAACGACAACAAAGATCAAGCTGCCGAAGATTTGGCCGAGGACATGGCTGAGGATTTGACCGAGGGTCAGCCCGAGGACACCCCCAGCACCGATCCCGCCCCGCGCAAGCGCTTCGGCAAACGCAAGCCCAAACCCAAGCGCAAGCCCAAGCGCGAAAAGCGCGGCGTGGTGCGCATCGAGGAGCTGGAGCAGGCGCTGGCCGACCAGGACCTCGACGACATCGACCCCGACGCGGTCGTGTCCATGTACATGCCCAAGCGCCGCATGGAGCGCATCGGCGCGGCGCTGCTGCGCATGGACAAGCTGCAAAAGGCCCTCGTGGTGCTGGCTCTTGTCTTTGGCGTGCTGTTCGCCCTGTCGTTTATGCAGGAAAACATGGGTAACTTCACCATCAACCTCAACCGCCTGGAGCTGTTCCGCCGCGGCGTGGCCATTGCCGACAACGGCGACTTTAACAACGCCACCGCGCGCCTGGCGGCCGACGCCCTGGACAACGGCACTAATATTGCTGCCGAGGACCTGCCCGACAACCTGGACGATATCGACGGCAGCCACAACGGCAAAAACTACGTGGCGTACACCTTCTATATCCGCAACGCCGGCAAGACCGATCTGGGCTACAGCGCCAAGCTCAAGGTGGTCAGCGCCAGCAAGGGCGTGGAGAAGGCGGCGCGCGTGCGCGTGTACCGCAACGGCGAGCCCACGACGTACGCGGCGACCGCGGCCGACGGCAACCCCGAGCCCAACACCGAGCCGTTTGCGTCCAAAGACGTGGTGACCACCATCAGCCACAACAACTTCCGCGTGGGCGACGTGGACAAGTACACCGTGGTCATTTGGCTGGACGGCGACGACCCGGAGTGCGTGGACAAGATCATTGGCGGCGCGGTGGAGTTCGGCTTCGATTTCGATTCGTCCGAGACCGACGATACGAGCCTGTTCATTAAGTTCGTTCAGGATATTGCCGATACCCTCACCGGCAACGACCCCATTAGCGCGAGCGGCAACGAGGCGCCCGATTACTACAAGGACCACAACGTGACCTGGAGTAACCGCCGCAACCAAAAGAACTCGCCCGCAGGGGACGGGGACAAGTAGAACGAAGAAGCGCCGGGCCGGAATCGATTTTCCGGCCCGGCGCTTTTGTTATGCGGAGGCGTTGTCTGCGGGGGCGATGGCGTTGTCTGCGGGGGCGATGGCGTTGTCAGCGGCGGTATCCAGCAAGAACAGTCGCAGCGCGAGCTTGATTGCGTAGCCCGGTTTGACCCGCGCCGTATCTCCCATGCGCTCGCCCAGGTCGCCGCAATATGCGTAAACGTCGCGGATGAGTTCCGCGCCCGAGAGGGTGAACATGTAGCCCGCGTCCGAAAGTGCGTTGGGCACCGCGGGCAGCCCGGCAGTCTGGCAAAAGCTCGCGAGGTCGGGCGCCATGACGGTGTCGTAGTCAATCGCGCGCCCATTGTCCAGTGCGGCCTGCTCCTGTTCGCGGGTGTACGACAGCGCCGCCGCCAGCACAAAGCTAGGCGTGGGCGCATTGACGTCGTCGGTGGTGGCGACGAGCTTGCCGGCCGCCTGCGTGACCAGCCAGGCGACTTCGCGTTGGCAACGAACGGCCTTGCGTCTCACCGGTTTAATGGAGCCGGACGAAACGCTTCCTTTAGGTTGAGCGGCAGCAGCCATGGGATCCTCCTAGCAATAGCCTGTCAAGCAGGCAGAAATTACACGTGCTACATCAGTATAGCGAGGGGGAGGGCCCGGGGCGAAGCGCGGTGGGGGAGAGCGCGTACGCTGGCGCGCAACTGTGGCCGCAAGTCTTAAGGCGGACTTATGGCATCGCGAAAACGCGCGTTAAAAAAGGGCGAACGGCGTTTACATAACCCAAGGTAGACCGTTGAATCAATTGGATTATCAGGTCGCGAAAACTCATAAGGAAATCGTAAGAATTATGGTATTCTCAAACCCATGTTTTTAAGGATGGGCAAGCAACATCCAACACGAAAGCGCGGGCTCCCCTTCCGGGCTTCTCGAGGGTCATCTGGGACGAATGGGGAAAGAAAGGGGTCCGTATGGATACCAAGGCATTAAAGAAGCAGATGGGCGCCGCCATCGCCATGGTGCTCGTGGCAGCCGTAGCCCTCGGCTCCGCCACCTTCGCATGGTTTGTGACGAACAACAGCGTCAAGGCGACGACGAGCAGCATCAGCGCTCAGTCGAACGCTGCTTACATGACGATTGCGAAAGGCACCACTGGCGCAAGCGCCGCTAACGAAAGTGCCGTCGAGACGGACGTGGAAGACAAGGCTCTTTTCCCTGCGACTTTCGGCGAGCAGGTTGATTCGGACGGCAATGCACATCCTGGTCAGTTTTACACGGGAAACGGCAAGACGACCACCGATGGTGGCCTGAAAGATGCCCTGAGCAAGATTGGCACGAACGGCACCCCTGCGGAGGCTGTAACTGATGGTTATGCCGTTCATGTCCCCTTCAACGTGAGCACTAAGGGCCAGAAGATGAGAGACCTGCAGGTTGCTGGTGTTGCTAACGGTAAGTATGATGCCGAGGATGAGGCCAATAATGGCTCTGCCTTGGCTAAGGCATTGCGCGTCTTGGTTGTTGACGGTGCCGACACTAACAAGTGGGTTGTGTACGGCCAAGAGGCTAATTCTACTAAGTACGAAGTTAAGCTTAGTTCCGAGACCGATAAGAAGGTCCCGAATTTTGGCGAGGTTTTGCCTGGCCAGGACCACGTTGTAAACGTTTATCTTTATTATGAGGGTTCGGACGTGGCCGTCTACACCAATAATCTTGCGAATCTGACCAAGACCAATAAGGTCACCGTTGAGTTCGCTGCTACTCCCAACGGAAACAACTAACCAAGCGGGATGGCATATCTGCTGACTTTGGGGCGGGGTCTTTCGGCTCCGCCCTTTTTTGAAAAGAAGGTAGGTGAAAGATGAATATATGCGAAATGAAAAAACAACTCAGGATTGCAGCCATTTCGGTTGTAATGGCTACTGTTGCACTCGGATCGGCTACGTATGCGTGGTTTGTCACCAACTCTACGGTCAAAGCAACTACAGGTAGTATTAGCGCTCAGACAAACGGAATGGTTCTCCAGATTGTCTCCGGAGATACGCCCAATCATGAGGACAACCGCGAAGCGCTGACGACGGCATCTACTGTTGGAAATCAAATCAGCCCCTCTTCAACGGATAACGCGAAGTCATGGTTTGTGCCCGCCACCTGGAGCAATACGATGGTCAGCTCTTATAAAGAAGCCAATACCAATGAAAAGGGTCTCTACAGTCAAGGTGGCAACTCGTATTACGCATTTGCGGTGGGAAACTACACCGTCTATACGGTTAAGGAAACCGGACGTGCCGATGTCTATTTGAATCCTGACAACCCCTTAGTTGTTACGCCTTCAGCGGGGGCTTCGGAAAACTGGTTCAATAAGATTAAGGGATCCTTGAGGGTCGGTATTGTTGTCGACGATGACCTTAAGTTCGTCTATGCTCCGACTCAGCCATCTTCTACCGAAACTGGCAACGATGTTAATGCCACCATGGGCTGGAGCTGCGTTGCTTCGGCGGGGGATACGACCCAAGAAGCAAGTTACATGCACTTGTATGCCGACAATCTTGTTGATCAGCAGAATGGTAACTGGGCAGCCGCAAAAAACGGCACTCTATATGATAAGCCGGCTGGGCAAAACGGTAAGGCCATCACCACGAATGTTGGCTATAACGGCACTCATATAAAGGTCGTCATCTGGATGGAGGGCACGGATTCAGATTGTGTAAATGTGTCCGATTTGGATGATGCCCAGAAAGCAAATCCAACTTTTAATGTTACGCTCAATTTGGTTGGCGTAGCGACTGAATAGTCGGTCAAAATAATCGCAGTAGCGTAAATAAAGACGAGGGCCAGTTCAATCAAGAACTGGCCCTCGTTTGTTTATGCCAAAAGTGGCTTGGCTACAGTCCGTACACCTCAACCATGGCCTCGCCGATGCGATGAGGGACACCCGTGACCAGGGCATTGCCCATGCAGAAGGCTCGATGGCCATCGGTCATGCCGGTGTCGGTCCAGCCCTTCGGGAATCCTTGGAGCTGATCGAGCTCGTCGGGGACAAGACGGCGGAAACGACCGTCGGGGCACTCGATGACATGCTTAAAACGGCTGGCTCCCGTGCCGCCTTCGCCCGTGAGAATCGTGCGGCTTGGCTTGTCGGTAGCATCTGGGAAGCTCATGGCTCCCTCGGAATACGTGTACGTAAAGCCCGTCTTCTTATTGGTGCGCTCTTCGCGTTTGCTGCCCTTGAGGTAGCGCCAGTCGGGAAGCTTTCCGTCAGAGATGTAGAACTGCTCCGGAACATTCGCCTCGTCCACAAGCACATCGCCAAGCACATGGCGCTCACCGTGATAATCCTCGGCAAAGTCGCAGGTCAAAACATGACAGCCCTGCATGACGCCGGCATTCTTGAACTGAGAGGTCTTCTGGCCAACGCCAAAACGAGTCGAGTTCTCGTAAGGATCGGATAGGACATCGAGCTCGGCCATTTCGTCAGGATAGATGGCAGGGAAGGCCTTTGCCATGACGCCGTTGTGCATGCGGTCAACAAGATTGACCTCGCCGGCGTTCTTCTCGCAGAAGATATAAACGCGCTTGCGACGCTGGGGGAAACCGTATCCCGCAGAGTTGACCACGCGCCATTCAACGGTGTAATCGAGGTCTGCGAGGCAGCTCAGAATGATGGCGAAGTCGCGACCGCGCTGAGACGCGGGCGACTTGAGCAGGCGGTCGACGTTCTCGAAGAGACCGAAGCGCGGCTTCTTCATTTCGAGGAAGTGATAGATGTCCCACCAAAGGACACCCTTCTTGCCCTCGATGCCATGTGCCTGATTAAGCGGGCGAGCGACAGAGTAATCCTGGCAAGGGAAGCCGCCGACGACCATGTCAACGTCGGGGATTTCAATCTCGCTGGCCTCAGCCTGCTCCAAGACTTTATTGATATCTTCGTTGACTACGGAATCCTCGCCAAAGCGGTCCATATAGCAACGTGCCGCGAACTGACGAGCCTTGGTTCCGGGCGGTTCCCACTGGTTTGCCCAAATAGTGCGAAAAGGGCCGGCAGGCTTCATGTAGAAATCTGGATAACGAGGGTCAGCGTAGCCTTCGAGGCCTAAACGAAATCCGCCGACGCCAGCAAAAAGCTCGGCAATCTTGACCTCTGACATGCTATTCCAATCGATATAACGAACGTTTATAAACCAAACTACGATAACCGATCTGGCAAAAAAGATCAACCCTTGATTTTAGCACTCTCAGATAACGTTCATTATTGCAGTATGTGCGCACGTCATGGGCTACCATGAGGTTAACTGCGACGTTCGGAGGTACCCCATGTCCAAGAAGAACCTCGATTTCAAGCGCATGCTTGACGATACTGATTTTTCTGACCCCTCGAGTATCGAGCGCTATGCTGCCAATCTCGATGGCATGACGTTTCGCGACATTCTGGAGCTTGGCATTGCGCCGGAGGGAGAGAGTGCGCCCAAGGACTTTGGGTCTAAGAAGTACAAGGGCGGTATGGGAACCCTGATCGAGGAGCGTTACTTTGGCTACAAGGCCAACAGCGATGATCGACCGGATTTTCCCGAGGCGGGCGTCGAGCTCAAGGCTACGTGCTTTGATGTGCTCAAGGATGGTCGCAAGTCTGCCGGCGAGCGCCTTGTCTTGACGATGATTCCTTACGATCGTCCCGTTTCGCTCGACTACGACAGCTCGCATCTCAAAACTAAGCTCAGCAATATTTTGCTGATTTACTACTGTCGCGATCGCTCTATCGATAAATACGACCAGCGCATTGAGCGTGCGGTCATGGTTCGTCTGCCCGAAGAGGACATGAAGATCATTCGCGCCGACTACGAGAAGATCATTTCATACATTCAGGATGGTCGTGCGGATGAGCTCTCGGAGGGTATGACTACCTACTTGGGCGCCTGCACAAAGGGTGCAACCGAAGCGACGATGTGGGTTGACCAGTATTACGAGTATTTCAATACCGATACGGGTGAGATCGAACGCCGTCGCGCAAAGCGTCGCGCCTTTTCGCTCAAACGCTCGTACATGGACTACGTGCTTCACACCTACGTGCTCGGTGCCCCGCGCGTTGGTGAGAGCATCGTTCAGGCTGGCGACGAGTCCATTGATTTCGAAAGCTACGTTACTGCGCTTATCGAGCGCCACTATGGCGAGACCGATCGCCAGATTGCGGAACAGTACGGCCTGGAGTATACGGGCAACAAAGCGCAATGGACAACACTCGTTTATCGAATGCTCGGCATTAAAAACAATGCCGCCGAGGAGTTCGTTAAAGCAGGGATTAGCGTCCGTGCTTGTCGCGTTAATAAGAGGGGGCATATTGAGCAGGCAATGTCTTTCCCTCCGTTTGAGTTTAAGCAGCTAATCAACGAGGATTGGGAAACGTCTTCCTTCCGTGCGCGCCTTGAGACCAACCGTTTCTTCTTTGTCGTGTTCCGTGAGGACCACGAGGGGGAGTGGCGTCTTGACCGCTGCCTATTCTGGGCAATGCCAGCAAACGAAATCGAGGGTCCCGCAAAGGCTTGCTGGGATGAGACGCGAAAGGTCATTCGCGAGGGCGTTGAGCTCAATCCGTATCGGGATGCAAGCGGAAAGCTCAAGGTGACCAACAATCTGCCCGGTATGGCTGACAATCCAATCGTTCACGTTCGCCCGCATACGTCGAAAGCCGCGTACAGATTCGCCGATGGAACCGAGGTTGGTGATATCGCAAAGAACGCCTACGAGCTGCCGGATGGCCGTTGGATGACCAGGCAATCGTTCTGGTTCAACAAGAGCTATCTGGAGCACATCTTGGGACTGTAGCTTTCAAGCTGGTTGCTCGGCGGTCAAACCCTTTGAACTTGACGTTGCAAACGCGCCTCGAGGCAGGCCTTCGGTATCTTCGAATCGCCCGCCCTACGCCCGCAGCGCTCCGATGGGGAACACGTAGACATCGTGCTCGGCGTCGTAGCGGCAGAAGGGCGAGGTTGCGGTGATGACGGCGCAGAACTCCGGTTGAGGGTTGCGTGCGGCGGGGTTCAGAGCGACCTTGCGGCGCAGGCGCTCGATATTGCGGATTCCGTCTCTTACCTTGGATTCGCCGAGCTTGATTTCTATCGCTGCCCAGCGGCCATCGTTGAGCTCGATGATGGCATCGACCTCAAGCCCGTCGGAGTCGCCATAGTAGTGGAGCGAGCCCGGATGCGAGCCGGGCAGGCACGCGGTGTAGACGCTCAGGTCGTGAATGCACAGAGACTCAAAGAGCAGGCCAAAAGTCTGACCGTCCGCAAGGAGCCTCTGGGGATTCATGCCAAGCGCGGCCGCGGGAATGGAAGGGTCGGCAAAATAGCGCTTTGGCTTGGTGCGCAGGCGGGACTTTGCGCGGACGGGTGCATCCCAGCCAGGCAGATTGACGATCGTATACATGCTCTCCAGCATATCGAGGTAAAACGCCACGGTCGAAGCCGCCGGCTGGGCGTCGCTGTCACCTAACGAGGCGTCTGCTGCGATGGTGCTGAGCGTGGCAGAGGTCGCAACGTTGCGCGCAAGCGAGGACACAATGTGTCGCGCCGTAGATCCAACGCCGCCTTTTTGCGGAACGCTGACTTCGTACATGGCATTGAGATACTGATTAACGACCTCTGCCGCCATCTGGGGGGTCGCCCCGACGAGCGCCGGCCATCCTCCGCAACAAATTGCGTCGGCCAACATGGGCAGCGATCCTGTATAGGCGGAAGGTTCGAATGATCCTTCGAATAGGTTTTTCAGCGAAACGGATCCCGCTGAAAGCCCGCGCTCCCAAAGTGTCATGGTGCTCATATCGAGACGCGCTATGCGGCCGGCGCCGCTGTGGGTGACAGAGTCTTTTGCCGGTGTTGACGACCCAGTGAGGATAAAGAGGCCCTTCTCGCCGCCGGATGCATCTACGGCGCGTCGCGTGGCGTCCCACGTCGCGGGGGTCTCCTGCCACTCATCGATGACATGCGGCTTATTGCCCTGAAGGGCGAGCGAAGGATCGGCTTCGACCAGCGACTTTACGTTTGGGTCGTCAAGATGAACAACGCTCTCACCGAATGCGAGCGCGGTCCATGATTTGCCGCACCATTTGGTGCCCCGAATCTCGACCGCTCCAAAAATCTGGAGCAGGGTTTGCAGCCGTTCGTCCAAAAGGCGAGGACGGTAGGATTTGGGTTGTTCCGAACCATAAGAAATCATGATTTGATAAACCTCTCTACCTGCGCATACTCGATTTCCGAGGATTTCCACACTCGATTTTCGAGGATAATCATACTCGATTTCCGAGGATTTCCATACTCGATTTTCGAGGATATCTGGACTCGATTTACGAGTTTTGGGCTACAGATAGATCCCCTCGCACAGGGTCTTGTGGAACCGGGTGTGATGATCGCGTGCCCAAGTAAAGAGTGCCTGGTCAAAGTTGCCCTGACTGTCGGGGATGCCATAGACGCCGGCGACTTCAACGCGCACGAACTCCAGCGCGGGTAGCTTGTTGATGGCCGTGAGCGCAAACGGCGACGTGGGCTCCTCGAACAGGTAATGGCTGCCTTGCAGCGCGCCGCAGCCGGTGCAGGTGCTGGCGAGCGATGCGGTCTTGGTGGTGCGCGACGTTGTGGGCTTGTAGCCGCAGCGCTCGCGCAGGTAGTCACGGATCTCGGCCGGCACGCAGCCCAGCGCAGGGACGATGGCCACGGCGTTGGCGCGGGCGGTGTCGATCGCGATGTGGCCCGAGTCGTCCATGGCGGGCGCAGCGCTGGGCGCGGCCTTGCTGCCCGAGTCCTCGGCCACCCGATACGGAATGCCAAAGGCCGCGACCGTTGTCTGCTCGTGGCACTTCCAACACTCGCGCTTGCCCAGCACCAGGTAGATGTAGGGCGCGCTGGGGTCGGAGCGATCCACGCCGGGCAGCCACGCGGCAAAGGGCTCGGGGTTGACGCCATCGGGCACGTACCAGATCTTCTTGACCCGGTCCCACTTGGCGCCCAGGGCCTTGGCCTTGTCTTTGTGCGAAAAGGGAACATCGAGCTCGGTGCGCATGGCGGCTCCTTTGTGCGGCTTGCGGTGCATGTGCTCCAAGGATACCCCAGCGGCGGGTGCGTGGTCGCTAAACGAGCACTTCGACCGCCCGAGAAGTCGCGGAGCATTTTGGCGAGGGCGCGCCGTCAAGCAGATGGGCAAGCAAATGGTCAGCTTTTGGTCAGTTGAGCGGCAACCTTGCCAAAAGCTTGACGGATTTGCAGCTAGACGTCGACGAATGAACACTTCGGTTGCGCCGCGGCAAAAACTGCTGGTCGTTTGCCGAAAACTCGCCAGGGTCGCTTGCAGCCGCCGACTCGCGTGCTATCTTCGCGCCATGAGGTACTTTATCGTTTCACATAACGCTGCGTTGGCGCTCTTGGCGCACATCCCGAACCCGCGCTTTGGGGATTCGGAACCAGAGGTCGTGTCGATTGCAGGCGCCTGCGCGCTCTGTGACCAGGAGGCGCAGGAGGTTATCGATCGCTATGACCTGGGGATCGAAACGCTGGATTTGCTGGTGCCGACGCGCGCCGACCGTCGGCGGAGCAAGCACGTTAAGACGCATCTGTGCACCAACGAGCTCCCGGCAGGTTCGTTTATCTCGCTGGGCCACTGGATGGGCGACCTGGATGCGTACGTGTGCTCTCCCGAGCTGGCGTTTTTGCAGGCCGCGTGCGATGGCGATGCGGCGGAGGCCATCTATGCCGGCTATGCCATGACATCGGACTACCGGCTGGATAACCTTGCTCCCGGCGGGGTGACCAGCAGGGATGCGGGCATGCGCGATGGAAAGCTCACGACCAAGGAGCTCATTGCGGCGTACCTTGACCGGGCGTCAAAGGTGAGAGGCGCCGCCAAGGCGAAGGCGTTGCTTCCGTACGTGGAAGAGGGCTCACGGTCTCCAAGGGAGTCGGGGCTTTGCATGTTTATGTCGCTGCCTGCGCATTACGGCGGGCTTGCGCTGGGCAAGGCCGAGCTGAACAAGAAGTACTTCATTCGCGACGGTTACAACGATGGACGCAACCGCAAACTGCGCGTGTTGGAGCGCACGCCCGACATCACGCTTACGGCGAAAGCTGAGGTGGGCCTGGATAAAGTAAAGGCTGGCTTGCTGCCCGAGGTGCTTACCGCGCTGGTCGATTACGACAGCGATGCCATCCATGATGGACGTGAGAAGATCCGCAAGGATGCCGAGCGCCGCAACGAGCTGCAGATGCTCAATGGGGTCGCGTACTTTACGGTGACGACCGATCAGGCAAGCGACTACGAAAAGCTCGTTCGCCTGTGCGAGCGCATCCGGCGCAAGCTGCATCGGAATAAGCGACCCATTTTTAACAAGCCCATGAGCGAGGAGCAGCGACATCTTGCCCTCGCGCGTGCCGAAACAAAGCGGTTTAAGCTTTGGCAAACGGTTATCGAGGCGCGTCAACATTGGTAGGGGCGGTTGCTGGG
>ERZ1034976.205-NODE-205-length-56091-cov-1519.903384_pt1 | contig 56091 bp, 101 predicted proteins | sample MGYA00520623_ERZ1034976 | MGnify/ENA primary metagenome ERZ1034976 (study PRJEB33766, sample SAMN09781774) | gut metagenome | biome: gut microbiome | host: Homo sapiens | place: Madagascar | study: EMG produced TPA metagenomics assembly of the PRJNA485056 data... | reverse complement strand
CCGCAAGCACAGTGTTTATGCGACTTTTTAAACAGTCCGTACGGGAATCGAACCCTAAAGTAATTGTCTTAAAACAGCTTAAAATAGCCATTCTTTCAATTTTTCTTTGAGTACTTTTGAGTACTAGGGACTCATAATGCTTCAATTAAGTCAAGTTCCTGTCTCTTTTCCTCAATTCCGGTGCGGTCAAAATAATAATGATCTTTTGTGCAACTAATGTCTGTATGCCCCATAGTATCAAGGATGGTGGACTCTTTCACTTTTCCGTCAAGCAAGATACTTCCGTATGTCTTACGGATTTTGTGCGGAGATTTGACTTTCATTCGCAGTTCGTGCTCGCAAATGTAGCGCAAACGTTCACGAAAGTTATAAGATTTCAACCGTTCTCCATCTCTCTCGAATAGATATTCCCCGAAGGGATTTCTCTTTCGTACTTCATCAAGAATCCATTTGTACTTGTCCGGCAATATGGCAAATCGCAATCCGGCTTCTGATTTTGGAAAGTCTTTGACCTCATAGTGAAAACCATCGTCATCACGATAGCGTGTCTCTGTAGAATTGATAGCAACCGTGTAATTTTTTACATCCGCACGTTTCAATGTTGCCAACTCCCCTACACGGACTCCGGTCTTAAACATGAATAGCAATCCAAGGTTTACAATATCCAAGTGGTTTCTAAGGTACATCTCCATGCGCTCTTTTTCATCCGGCATATAAACTTGGTCTTGTGCCTGTCGGACTACGTGCTTAAATGCTTTTGGCGATATATCCATGTCTTTCAGCGTGTATGTAATGGAAAACTTGACATACTTCTTTCGCTTGGCATATTTAAAGATTCCGTATATCAGCGTCCGGAAATTTGAGAATGCCTTGGAAGTCATGTTAAAATCATGGATTCTATTTCGTATAAACGTTTCAAGTTCACATTCGTCTATCCTTTTGATTCTCTTATCCTTGATACCGTCAAAGTATCTTTGAAAGTCCATTAGGTATCTGTCGTAGGTTGCCTTGCTAATTTCTTCAAGTTCCAGCTTTTGTGAAATCCAACGGTCAAAGATTTCCCCAACTGTAGGGTCATCCTCTCTCTCTTTCCAATAATCAATGATTTTCTGCTCGACCGCTTCTCTGCGTTTTGCCTTGATTTTCCGTCTGCCTTTCACTTCATCCGGAAGATATGAGTACCAGTTCTCATCCTTTCCTTGATAGATTTTATAGGGATTTTTGTTGAGTAATTTTTCTCTCTTTTGCATAGTGACTTGTTTCTGCACAAGTGCTATGTCGAGAATACCACTATCAACGGCATATTTCAACAGTTCTTTTTCATCCAATCAAATACCCCCGTTCTTTCTATTTTGTCCTTTATATCTCTTACTCTGTACTCTATCGTTCTTAAAGATAGATTTTCTTTTGTGGATATTTGCTTTTGTGAAAAACCACGGCAGAGAAGAGAAAAGATTCTCTCCTCTTCTTCCGTGAAATTGGCATTTTCTTTGATTTGTTCAAGTTCTGGCTTAATGAATTTTGTAAATTTCATAAGCCATTTCTCCTTATTTTATTGTTTAATATTTAAGTTTTTAATGTGGGAAATCTAATAATAATTGATAAAATCTATAAAACTATTGATTTCTCCATATTTCTTCATCAAGAATATACTGTCTGATAAATCTATCTGCGTACTGTGGATGTATCATTGAACGAGCCGTTTTTCGGTCAACCCCCAAAGCATTTTCTTTCGTAACATACCGCTGTTTCATTACTTCTACTTGCTGCAATGGTTCAAATACTAGATTGTTTTTTGGTTCTACTCCGATAAACCAATATTGAGTAGGCTTTTTGTAATAATCTCCATTTTTTGTCCGGTCTTTATCTATTACACTTGGTTTTATACACCAAAAATGTGTTAAATAATGCATTCCGCTAGTGCTTAATGGATTTTCTATAATCAGTCTTAGATGTTTTCTTTGACATACAATAACAAATTTGTTAAGTATCTCATAGAACAAACTTAACTGCCTATGTCTTTTCATTGACACCTCGCATTTTTGCTCAATAGTGTAATTCTTATATTGATAAGCTGTGCAGCATAAATGCCTAGGGCTTTGGTCTGAAAAATAAGTACAAGGGAAAAACGCAAATATCAAATCATCAGGGCTTATCTTATCGAACAAACTCGGCTCGCCTTGATACCCCCCCTCAATCTCTTTAAAGAGGTCGGTAACATAATCTGTTTCACCAAATTCATTCTGAATATCATAGTCGTAAGCTTCAACTCCATACTTTTTGAAAGCGTTTTTAAATGTTCCCGACTGTTCAAATAAACAATGTACTTTCATACTGTATCTCCTATAAAATCACTTATATTCATTTGACTATTCTTTTCAAATACAAGCATTTCATTCTTTGCACGCTCGTAAAAGTTCCTGTCAATCTCAAATCCGTAAGCACTTCTGCCAAGTTCCACAGCGGCTCTTAATGTGCTACCGCTACCGCAACAAGGGTCAATAACTACATCTCCCTCGTCTGTAAAAATCTCAATCAGCTTTTTAAGAACTGCAACAGGCTTTTGTGCTGGATGAATTTTGGGAACATCCTTTCCGTCTTTCTCCCACATCATATATGAGCCATTGTTATAGTAAGTTCTGCCCCATTCCGCTTCATTACCGCCGTCAAACCAGTTAAATACCATATGCCCTGTACCTCTGATATTCTTTCCATTTTCATCAATCTGTAAGCCATTTCTAAATTTCGGTAACTTGTTTCGGTACAGCACAAGTGCATATTCTGTTGCACCTACGATACGCATATTGGCTTTAAGTACCTGTGGACTGTAATTTTTACAGAACACAAGCGGTATGTAATTGACAAATCCGTGTTTCTTTGCGGCGGCAATCAATGTTGATAACTGTTCAAACGAACAAAACACAATCATACAAGGGCTGTTGCTACTTCTGCCCCTTGCGATAGGCTTTGTATCCTCTTTTTTCAACATCTTTGAACAGAAATGGAAGTATTCATAAAGGTTGAAATTGAAATCGGAATTGAAAGCCGCCTTTTTCGCAAGTTTGCTCTCGCCATTCTTGTTATCGCCGCCGTTATACCACATAGGGTTACTTCCGTAGAAGTTAGTTCCTACATTGTAAGGAACATCAGCTATAATAAGCTGTGCTGGCGGTATCGCATATTTCTTGTAATTCTGCATAGAATCACGATATATCTCACATTTAATCTTCTTTTTATACATTTTAAATCTACTAAAAGGAAACCTCGGTTTTATGTGCGCACAACCTATTCCTTTCTTTGATTTTTAGTTAGTTAAACCTTTTACCCGCTTTTTAGCTGCTTCAAATACCTTATCGTGTATGTAGTTCTTAATATCGTTATAGCAATCATCACATACTTCGTTTATTACTGTCTTTTTATCAATATTTGGATAGCCTCTTTTTGCGTAATCACCAGGGTAAATATCAAAACCTGTTATTTCATAACAATTGCTACAAAATTTGCCACAAACATCACATCTGTATGCTTTACTCATTCTGAATCACCCGCTTTCACGTAATCACTTACAAGCATATCTGCCTTGATTAGTTCATAAATAATATCAATATATGTCCTGTGGTCTCTATATCTGCAATTTGCGTCTTTATGTATTCTTGGGTCATTATTATCCCAATTATTAACACCAAAAATCACATTGCTCACAAAAAGCATTTTCGCACCTCTTGCAACGCAAAGGTAATAGCAACCACTCTTACCATATTCGCCCTTGCACTTCTTGAATCCGAATTTTTCAAACTCTTTTGCTTTAACCTTCGGAATTAGCATTTTTCTCACCCACTTTCAATAAATCAACAAACCTTTAAGTTGCAACCTCGGTTTACCGAGGGTTCGTTATGCCTTTCTTTCTTCTAAAATTTCATCCAAGCAGGCATTAAAGCCTTTATCAAATCTTCCATCATCACAATAATCAGGATGATTTGCTTTCTCCGGCAGTTCCCGGAGTGGACACCAATCCGGCTTATGGTAACAATAGTCATCAATCATCCGACACAGTGTATTATCGTTCGGCTCATCTTCAAGCTCACAACACGCCTCTACTCCCTCATGCAGTTCTCTGCAAAATCTGCAATCACAACAAATTTCCGTTATTTCCATAACCAAAACTGCTTTAGCCATCAGTTCACCTCCGCTGCATTTAATTCTTCAAGGTGTCCCTGTAAATCCTCATAATAGTTGATTTGGTCGGTACAGTACTCTTCCAACATATCAATCATTTCACTTTTGGCATCCTCTAAGGATTCTGCTTGCATAAAATTCATGTGGCCATCAATCACTGACTGCCATCCTATCTCTTTGCCACAATAAACAATGCTTCCTACGGTGATACTGCCATAATAGGCAACGATGTCTATTTGCTTTTCCCAGTCATCTTGTTCTGGGGCAACTTCTTTCCACTTCATTGTACACATATCCTCACACTCCTTCCGGCTTCTCACACCGCTCAAATTCGATAACCCATACCCAAGGGTTAGCATCCCAACCGTAGCGGTCAAGGTCAGATTTCTTAATAGTCGAGTTCCATAACTTCTTGAATTTCATCAATGCGTGACCTAAACTAATACATGATCTTGGGTCTATTCCTTCTTTTACCGCATCCATCTTATCCATGTCCTGCAACCGCTGCACCCTCACATCCGTTACCTTAAGCCAGATACGAGCGGCTTCTTTCGGCATGTGGATTGACGGGTACCACTTTATCACATTTCCAAGATGGTCAATATTCTCCCCGTCTGCCTTATATACATATCCAAAGGACAATTCCGAATACGATTCTCTCACGTACAATATATCGCCCGGCTGATATGGTGCTTTTTTGATACACGGCTCATTCCTTCCGTTATAAAGCATCAATCCATCCTTAACATACCCTGTCCAATTTGGATTTTTTCTCGAAAGGAATTTAACTAATCGCCTTGTCACGGTCTTTCTCCCGTCCAGAATCGCCCGAACCATTTCCGCATTGAATAAAATCGGCTTAATTGCCATCTACCCACCTCCATCTAAAATGAAATACTGCAAAATGAATCTGAATGTTGAAATTTTTATCAATCATTTCATGCTGTGTGCTTATCCTAATTGTAGGAAGAATATATACATCTTGCATATCAACCAGAAAGTCAAATTTGTCAAAACTAACCATCTACTCCACCGCCTTTCACAATTGTAATTGCGTCATCCATTGCCCTGTTCCATTCCAAATCTTCATCAGTTCGTACGACTCTAAACCTGTCGTTTAACTGCGCCACAACCTTGTCAAGATCATATGTGGTTGGATAGTCTCTCAAAGCATAAATCACATCTTGCATATCCTCGGCATCGCCAAACATAACCGATCTTTCAAATGCATCCGCATCAATCAATCTCATCGTTTTTTTCATCTCCTTTTTTCAAATAATCAAAAATCTCATGTCCAATCATTGCTACAACTGACAGAATACAAAAAAGTTTAACTCCAAATTCTGTCAGAATATCTAACCTAATGGCTATAAGTATTAGTAGAAAGAAATTTATGTACGATTGAAACATCATTCTTCGTCACCCCAATCAAATTCAATTTCTTCTGCGCTATCAACACCTAACTGCTCACACTTCGCTCTGGTAGATGTACCGCCGGAATGACTGGTGGCTAAAAGAAACAATTCTTGAACGATATTGAAATATGACATTCTGTAACAAAACTTTTCATCTTCACACAGTTCTTTAATGGCATCTTCGCCATGCACATATTCGTACCATTCCTCGAACTTACCAACCAGTTCCCGCATAAGGCTGATACAATATTTCAAGATATGCTTCTCGTCGTGGCTTTCCAAATCTTTATCAATTTTCTGCTTCTCCGCCGCCGCCCTACATTCTTCCGGTGTGCCGATTGCACGGTACCGCTTTAACTCTTCCAACCATTCGGCAAGCTGGTCATGCTCCTGTGCGCACTTGGCACAATCTTGATTGTTATAAGGACTAAAAGCTCCTAATGTGTCATTAAGCTTTTTGTTGTTTCTCTGTATAGTTGCAACTTCTCTTGCGTGTGCTATTGCTTCATCAATCGTCATGGCTACACCTCCAACAGTTCCGGATTGTCAAAAATGTTTCCAATAACTTCTACACATTTTCTTTCTTCTGCATAAAATCCTAAGTTGCAGTAATAAACCCCACTTTCCTTATGGCTTGCATAACTGTAATCTAATGTCCAGTCACCACCGCAATATTTTACAATCTCTGGATACTGTTCTTTTCTATCACAAATATCATTCTCCCAGATTAGCTTGCCGTTCTTATCCTTAAGTCCGACGCACCGGCAGATGGTGGATGGTTCTACCTGCACAACATCTAAATCGTGAGGAGTTCCATCTTCATCGGTTCCGATCACATAACCGATAAAACATTTAGAATCGTCCGTCTCGTCTGTAATCAGATGTCCTTCCACCCATTCTCCATTATCAATTCTCTTCGCCTTGAATAAATATCTATCTTTCATATTCTATCCTATTCCACTTCTGATTGAAGCCAATCAAGCACACATCTTTTGCACACTCCACAATTATCTGTATTAGTACATTCTTCCAATTTCATAATTTCAAGGCAACTAGCAAATAATGTGTCCGCTAATTCTTCGTCCGACATATTCCTTATCCTGCCGGCATTGGTCTGCTTATCGCTCATTTTCTCCACCTCTCAATTCTTTCAGCTTGACTTCTGCTTTCTCTCTGGTGAGAAATACTGTCTTGCCAAATTCAGCAATGCTTTTACCACATCCATGATTAAAACAAAACCATATCGAACCATCTTTGAAGCAATCATATCTTGTAATTATGACTTTAATGATGCGGTCAGATTGCAATACATAAACAATGGTTCCAACTCTGCACGGCAACCGCAGGAGCAATCCCTGCTCCTCTAAGTCCTCATATTCACCCAACTTCTCACAAATACTTGTTGTGACCTCGCAGTTATCACATTTTCTACTTGCTCCAAGTCCGCCACACTTTTCAAAGCACTTCGGATAGAAGTGATTTTCATCATCATTTTTATCTGTTAATCTCTCCATGCTATTTTTGACCAAATCGTTTATACTCACGCTAAATCCGCTTTTCTTATTCTGTGAAACATAAGCATCGGTATCGATAAAATAGATATTGCCTTTCGAGTCCGTTGCCATGCTGACATGATTTTTCATAAGTGTAGTTTTAAGCAACTGCAATACGATTTGTATTTCTTCCTTGGTTTCATCTGTCATTCCTATAGGCCCTTCCTGTGACCCCTGCACCGTATTTTTCATACACTCAATCATTTTTCTCCTCACTTTCTGCCAGCTTTGCCATATCCCAACCGGATATATTGTCACTTCTGCGCACACTCCACGATGTTGTTCCATTACAATATGCGTACACCTTTCCGTCCTCGTATTTTGCGAAATGTCGCTTTTTCCATCTTTCTTCTTCGTTATCTTTTACTAAAATCGGTGTATCAATCGCAACCTTACTCCAATCAACAGGTGGTTCAACATACTCACTATTCGCCCATTCTTTTATCTTTTCGTTACACGATTTACCTAGAAAATCGCATTCGCCACACATTGTTCCAATGCACACAGCAGGCATTCCATTGATAACTGCTAAACTTTCTCCTATACAAGCAATTTCTATAATCTCTTTTGCAAATTTCTCTTTATTCGTCATGTTACACCTCCAAATCACACACGAACTTAATCTCATCAGCCAATGTTTCGGCGATCATTGGCACTGTTAATTGAAACTGCTTGTAATTCGACAGCACATCTATGTAATCAATAAACTTGTCTATGAATTGTTGTAACTGATTCACGGACAGCTTAAAACACTGTTTCAGCGTAATAAGCGTAAATGCCAGATAGTTGAACATTGATGCGCATGTAATCCGATATGCTTCACGTTCGATACAGCGTCCTTTCTGCGCATACAGAATCATCAACTGCCGCTGTGGCACTCTTTTCACACACTCGTCAACGTCAATCCCGTACTTGTCTTTCAGCACAACACCTACATGTGCCCCATTAGTGCCACCGTCAGCCGCGGTTTCCAACCGTGCTTTCATTTCTTCCTGCAACCGGATAATTCTTGTCTGCCCGAAACCGAATTTGTCATGCAGGACAATGTAACCAATCACAACAAAGTCTTTGTATGATTTTGTTATAACCTTATCAGAGTTTCGCTTTTCAAAATCGTTCCGGCCGATGATCTTCGTGTCCTGTTTCGTGAAAAATGTTGGCTTTTTCTTCCGTCTCAATGCATTGCTCATTTCTTCGATTTCTCCTTTCTGTATGTGATTTCTAACCATGCAAAATGACTCAATACAAGCTGTCTTGCACGTTCTTCAATCTCCATGCCTTTGTATTTTTCTATCAATGATTCTCCAGCTTTTACAACTTCATCCCACCAAGAATCGTTGTTGTCCGGGGAATAGTATTTCTGAATAAATTGCCAATAATCCATAAACACTTGCCATTCTTCCGAACCTTTTTCGATTTTTGCACTTGCCATAGCTGCTACCTCTAAAACGGACAATCGCCATCATACGGCTTAAACCCATCTCCGCGCTCTTTCTTTTTGATTTCCGCAACAACATCATCAAACGGCTTGCTGATTTCAACAAACTTCATATTTTCACCGATAAACTGTAATGCTTCTTTCATAAGTTCGCCCTGCCGTTGTTTTGCGACTTTTAGCCCCTTATACTCTCCACTTTCATCAAGATTCCATAAAAAGAAAATATTTGATGCGTCCTGCTCAATATCTCCAGATTCTCTCAACTCTGACATTGTAGGTTCTTTGGTATCTCTACCCTCTGAAACTCTGTTCAACTGTGAAAGCGCGACAACCGGAACATTTAGCTCCATTGCAAGAGCCTTTATTGCTTTTGAAATATCTCCGACTTCTGATGATCTGTTTCCATACTTACGCTCTGCTTTAATCAACTGCAAGTAGTCAATGATGATTGCATCAAACTGTTGGTAGCGACTCTCTGCTTTTATTTCTCCTACAGATTTTGAACCTGTGGAAATAATCACATCATAATCGCACATTTCATCGTTTGCCTTATCAAACTTCTCTTTTTCGTCCCCTAGAAACGCCTTTGCTCTCCGGACACGCGTCAAACTTATTTCAGACAACCTTGAAACGAAACGTTCATAAACCTGTTCTTCCTTCATCTCAAGATTGAAATACCCGACTCGGAGTCCTTTTCCTGCCATTTGTCCGATCATCTGCGTTACAAATGCGGATTTTCCAATTCCCGGTCTTGCACCGACAACAGTCACGTCTCCGCCCTCTAAATTTCCGATGCAATCGTCCAATTGATCGAACCCTGTTTTTACGCCGCCCTCTCCAACGTGTTCGTTGAAATATTTTTCCTTGTTTTCCTCAACGATCTGTTTCAATGATTTTGACCGAACTTTCATGTTTTGTTGCAACTCTTCCAATCTGGAAATGCTTTCAGAAATAGTCTTGTCAATGTCTCCCGGCCTTAACGAAACTCTCTGATACAGATTTTTGACCTCTCTTGCCTTGAAATCATTCATCACGACTTTGGCATACGCAGAAACTTCAACAGATGTTGGAGAAGATCGTAAACAAGACACAACGACTCGCTTGTATTCATCCTCGCTGTACTTTGGATTAGTCAACGACTGCGCAAGTGAAAGGACTGTAATCTCTTCGCAATTATCTCTCATTGCAAGCATTTTTATGAAAATATCCTGTCCTATATCATCAGAGAACATATATGGCTTAATGTCCGGAATCCTGTCAAGAGAATCAGAGGATATAAGTACGCATCCGATAAGCCCCTGTTCCGCTTCGGTCAACTGTCATCACCTCGCTTCTCCGCAATCTGCAACCAGTAATCACAATCGTTTTTTATCCAATCGACATATTTTGGTATGTATCGAAAATCCGTATCGTCCGGGTTCTTTTCTCGATAGTCACTCAAATATGCTTCTGTGGCTTTGTATAATAGCCGTGCAACGTCCGGTTGGTTTGGTTCGATAACTTCTAGCACTTTATCCATCCAAGCTATTTTAGAAGCATTATATGAGGTTTTCTTAGGGTATACATTAAAAGTCTTTTCCCAAGCATCTTCAAAATTGAATGGCTCTTTAGAATCGGGCGACAGCGATTTTTCTTTTATATTTTCTTTCTCTTTATCTTCTTCTTTTTCTTCTTCTCTATCTGAAACAGCGACATCAGACGATTTATCGGGCGATTTTTGCTCAATTAGGTTCTTCTGCTTCTTTCTCCGGTTCTGTTGATATAGCCTGTCACGCTCCTTTTTCTTCTCATAAGCGTCAAGCGTTTGGTGCTTATTCCAATTCGGAATCGTTATCACATTATCGACAACCTCAATCATTCCAAATTCTTCAAAAGTCTTAAGCGCAAGCCTTACCGTGTTCAAATCTCTGCGAAAAACAGTAGCAAGCATTTCATCCGTGAACGGTAGCTTATTACTCATCATAAACACGCCGTTGTTGTTCTGTTTCCCGGCAAGAATGAGAAGTTTGAACCAAATCGTAATGATGCTATCCGCACTCGGCATGCTCTCAATAAGCAGAATTTTTTCATCGTCAAAAACATCTGTTGTGATCTTAATCCACTTAACTTCTGCCATTTAATTACTCTCCTCATATGTATTTTCAGAAATCAAAGCCATAAACTTCTCATACTGCTTTTCAGAAACTTTATTGCCTTGTTTATCCGGCTTCAAGCGGATTTCAAGGTGCTTTTCAGCGATATGCGATAATTCCTTGGCAAGGTTCTTTTTGCCCTGCTTGATGCCGTCATAGTATCCTTTAGCTGGGCGGTAATCATCAATCTTAGCTTTTCCCTCGCCCTGTGAACCGCTTGTCTTATTGCGAAGCTGATAACCTTTGTCTGCATAGTGTTTAATCCAGAACTGTTCCTTTTCGTCCAACTCTGCCACCGGATATTTCCAACACTCCACATGCCAGCCATAATGATTTTCTTTCGTGTCGAACAGTCCATGCTTTTTCAATGACAGGTCAATATGCTGGTACCCTGTAAGGTGTTGCGCAAGTCTTGTCAGAATATGCTTAGCTTGTCCTATGTAGGCATATTTGAATCCGTTTTCATCCTGTCTAAGCAATATATAGATTCCGCTATCCTCATCAAGTTTTTGGTTTAAGGCAAGCCACTTCTGCTTATTCTTTGCTTCAATAGCTTTTGCCTGTCTAAATTTCTTATAGTCCACTCAATCACTTCCTCTCCAATGGTTTAATACTCATCCGCGCCACGTACTGCCCGTAACTCATCCCGGATTCTCGGGCCAACTCGTTAATTTCTACAATCATTGATTTCTTGCTTTTCTTAGGTTTCTTGTTGTAGTCTCTCTTTTTGCGTGGTCTGCAATCTATGCAAAGTTTCTCGGATTCTTTCGGCGTGCGAAAAGTCCGCCCACACTTCGGGCAAACCTTGTTGTATACGGTCTTTCCGGATTTTTCGGCACTCATTGCCTGATGCCAGCGGTGTCTACATTTTGGACTACAATCAAGTTGTGTTGACCGCACGGGTTCAAACTCGATTGAGCAATATCTACATTTTCTTGTCATTTCTCATCTTCCTTTTATGGGTGGCGGTACATGGGGGATGCACCGCCCTGGTATAGACGGCTTACAATAAGTCTGTGATAACTATTGTTTTTTCGCCAAACAAGATAGTTTCTTTTAGGCTTTCGCCAAGGTGTTGCAACCTACTTTTTGTTCTTCTCTAACTCTTCAAGTGCATTAAAATACTCACTGCCTTTGATTTCGTTGAATCCATCATGTTCCGGTGTAATATCGTCATATCTTGATGTATACATTTTCAGATACATCTTGCCGTTGTATTCGAATCTCGAAACCGAGTAACCGCCCATATGTAATTCCTTGAAATAATCTCCCTCTCTAATTTGATGATTATTGATTACAATGTTTCTCTCGATACATAAGTTCTGGAACTCTTTTAGCGTCTTACTATTCGCTCTAAACTTCCGCATCATCACGTTCGAATCGCAAAACAGCTTGGTAGGCTTTAATAATTCCCTTCCAAATTTCTGATTGTTTTCCTTACAATACTCGATATACAAGCGAATATCGCCCTTTTGAGAATCTTTGAAAGGCTCATTTATTATGCCGTCACCAGAAATGTGATAGCTTTCGCCAGCAATCCCTTTCTCGTCAAAGAACTCATTTATCAGTTTCCGTCTTTCCTCTGAATGTTTTTTGAAATCGCTAATCTCTTTCAAAAACCGCTCGTTGGAGACGATATAGAATTTCTCCATGCTTTCTCCTTTCAGAACGGACAAAGGTTCATATCAACCTCTAGTCCTTTCTCTGCAACATAAACATTTGCTCCATATTTAATTGTCTCTTTGGTTTGTTGTAGGAATAATGCGGGATCTCCGCTTGTATCCGATAAGTGTATTAAAACGACATTTCGTAAAGCTGGGTTGTCGTTCGTCTGAATAAATTTAAGTGCCGTATCAAGGCTCATGTGACCTCGTAGGCGGTGTTCGTAGTTCGGCTCGTCTCGGTCTACAAGTTCCATGTCATAGTTAGCTTCAACCATGATATGCTCAATGTTCAGCTTTGAAAAATTGTACTTGCAATATTCCAAGTCAGTCATGAACAATAACTGCCCCATTTCCTCATGCTTGATTAAATATCCATAACACTCAATTTCTGTGTCATGCGGCACATTGAATGGTGTTACCGAAAAACTGCTGATTTGCCGTGCTGTACGTGGTGGAATGGCTATTGTACGTTCTCCGGTTATGGTTTCAAGTGCGGTCTGTGTTTCAAAAGCCGTGAATACCGGAATACCGGATTGCATAAAATCTTTTATGTAACGTGCATGGTCGCTCAACCATGCTCATGTGAGACAATACATCCAGCTACATCAGAAATACGCCAATCAATCATCTTTTTGAAATCAAGGAATTTGCATCCTGCTTCAATGGCAAGAATTTCTCCACTGTTGCTGATTAAAGCGTAACTGTTGCCTGCCGATGATGAACCGCAACAACGCATAAGCATTTAAACCACCTCACTTTCTTAATACAAATACTGGAGAATCGGGTATAAAAACTGACCGAATATTATAAGAATCCACATAACTGGGATAAATACCTTGCTTTCCCAAACTTCTTCTCGCCGGATTTCCTTGTAAATATGAAATCCAATAATCCAAACGAGCCAAGGGATATATGCTATTAGTCCGAATAATGCTTTTCCCATACCCTACTCCAATTCTTCTTCTGAAGGAAACTGAAATACGGAATTGCTAATGCACTCTATTTTTGACGGCTGATTTTCAGTTCGTACCATAACACCGCATTTCTTTAATCTTTCAAATTCCTTTGCTACATCCTCTGAAATATCAATATTCTGCATTACAATAGGCATACCGGTATATGCTTCTCTAAGCATTTCCATAGCTTTCTGTGCCTTTTCTGCAGTGGAATATTGAGCCATTATTGAAGCCTCATTGTCTCCGACTGCCTGCATCCGAACAAATGCTTTGTCTCTCACTCCTCTCGCATCAATAAAAACAATGCTATTTTCGTATGGGAAATCCAATGTTCCGTCCTGCGCTACAACTCTCATGGCAACCTCCTATCTGAAAAACAGAAACCACACCAACGCCGCGAATGAATCGGCGAGCGCAAGCAGAAATACAATGACAAGCACCCATCTTCCAAATGTCATTTTAGGTTTCTTCCCGATTGCAACCGCAACTTTTTCTTCTAACGTGACATTTGTACTTACAAACCATCTCACAATCAAAAATGCTACCCACAACAGAATTGCTAATTTTACAAAAACCATTCTTCATATCCTCCTAATCCTTCATAAAATCCGGCACATTCTCGTCATTCTCAACGACTTCTCCGGCTACTTTCTCCTGCTCAACTGCTGCACTGTCTGTCGCTTCGGATTCTGCTACGACAAACGGCTCTGAATTGGCGTTTTGTTCAATATCGCGAGTAACAATTTCCTCTGTATCAAGCTTCTTTCCTGATACTTCGGGGAACTCTTCCTGTGCATACATTCCTTGGAATCTGTCTGGAAATGCTTCTCTAAGTGCTTGAACAACCGCAACTTTACGAATCATTGTTGCCGGCTTCTTTGACCACTGACCGTTGATTTCCCCGCTCTTTTTTCTTCCAACATATTCCTCGAATGAAACGCTTGCATACTCCGGTGTGTCGTGTCCTTTAATAAACACCTTTGCCCAGCCACCAACAAGTGTTTCGCTTGGAAGTACAAGCGCGCCCTCGCGCTCTTTTACTTCTCCATCTTTATCAATAACAATAACTCCTGCCTGCTTACCACCGTATGTAGGCGTTGCATTCGCTCTCTTTGTGAAAACATCCTTTCCGACAACAATGGTCGCAGGATCATTACTGCCATACTTGATAAGGTGAGCTTCTCTTAAAAATGGGTTTAAATGCTGATAGCGACAAAGTGATAAAAACATCATCACTTCCTGATCCGAAACATTTCCTCCACCGCTGACAAGATATTTCTTGACTGTTGAATAGGAAAGTTTTACCAACTCCCCATTTGCTTCATATTCAACAAGCCCTGCCGGTTTGCTCTGCTCTGCTACTTCCTGTGTCTTTGTTTCTGCCATAATTACTTACCTGTCCTTTCTTAAATCTCATTAAATTTCTGCACTGCATACAACTCATTTGGTGCCTTTTCCTGCACCTTGCCGTCAACCACTACAAGGTAATCAATACCCTCTTTCTTAAGCTCTACCTTGCAGTAGTTGCCATTTACATAAAAACTCTTTGCTTTGATAACCATATTTATTCCTCGCTTCCTTCATACTTCTTCACAACTGCCACCTTATCAGCACCGTAGGTTTCCACCCACTTCATATCCACCGATTCATCCGTGACGGTCAGCTTTGCACCCTTGGAATTTACAACCGTGTCACCAACTTTCACAGAATCCTCGGTGCGATACACATAGCTTCTGGTACTGTTTGGAAATTTTGCTTTGATATACTGCATAATTACCTCTCCTTTTTCACATATCCATTTGACAAATTTTCAAGAATACGCAAAAGTCTTTCGTTGGTTTCTGTGGCTTTTCTAAGTTCTCCTTCAAGGCGATATTTATTACTCGTAAGTTCATCTACCTTTGTTCGCAAATCCGAGTTTTCAGCCTTCAATTTTTCAATATCATCCATTTATCTGTAACCTCTCTTTCCTTTATTTCTCATATCTTTCTCGCAATACGGAAGAGAACAATGTCCGGCTCTTCCCCAGAACCCCTTACTTGCACTCTTCCAACGCTTGCACGACATACACCGTGCATCCGGCTGTGTGACGTTGTTGCTTGTCCCTACTCTTGACATTCTACACACCCTCCACTTTCAACTGTTTGTCCTCGGAAACGCTCAAAAGAATTAACTGTGCATCCATATCCGGAACATTGAACTCATTCAGCGATTCTGCATTATCAACAAAAATCGGTACGCTCACGCCGTATAACTCGCTAAGCGAACGGATAATATCAAGTCCAGCTACGATTCTGTGACCGCTGTTCAAAGTCGAATAAGGTACACCATTTACAGTACACTCACAGCAGTCTTTCATGCCACCATTTAATTGCATTTCAAACAACTTGAAGTTTACTGTCTTGAAATGACTATTGATGGATTCAGAAACCTTATTCAGCTTGAAACGAATGAACTCTTCCAAGAGATAAAGCATCTGCTCCTGATCAGCAACTTTCTGTCCGATTTCTTTCTGCTCGTCTCTAAGTGTTTCGATGCGATCATCAATCATAACGTTGTTAGCCGCCTGTGCAATAATCTTATTTACTTCATCAAGCTGGCTCTTTAATTTTGCCTTATCAGCTTTTGCGTCCTCTACAACCTTATCTGCGCCCTTGGATTCTAACTCTGCAATATCAGCAAGCAACTTGTCCTGTTTAGCCTTTAACTTGGAATATTCGGCGTTCTGCATATAATAAGCACAAGCCGGAATCTTAGAAATCTGTTCATCAAATCCCTTGATAATGTCAATTTCTTCCGCTTCATGCAGTTTCAAGGTGTTAATTGTGTTTTCCAATTCCTTGTTATTCTCGGTCAGCTTCTTAATCATTTCAGCACACGCATTTCCATCATCAATAATCATAGCAAGTGTTTTTGCGTGTTCTTCATTAAATGTTTCGATTGCATCTACCTTTCTCTGCGAAAAATCGGCTCTTAAAGAGTCTATTTTATCTTCCGGCAATCTTTGTCCGCATAACGAACAAACCGTTGTAGATTCGTCAAATACCCACTTGGAATCATCAAATTTCTTTACTACTTCCTCGTTGTATTTTTTTACAATGTCAGCTTTCTTAAGTGTCTGTTCGGAAATTAATTTCTTATTGCTTTCAATGGAATCCTGCGCTTTTCTGATGGATGAACGAACATCCTCTAACTTCCGCTCGTGGTCGTATTTATGATTTTCAATCTCACGTCTCTTGCTTGAAAGCTCATTATTCATGGTCTGCGCGATCGCTGACATTTCAAACTGACAATGCATTTCTTCGCTGCGCATTTCATCAATCCGCACATCAGATTTCCCAATTAAATCTTCAAGAGCTTCAATCTTTCTCTCTAAATCGGCTTTTAACAACTCCTGTTCTGCAACATCCACATCAACCTTAGATTTCTCGACTTCATCAATGCGCACTGGGATTTCAGCCTGTTTCTTCTTCCATTCGGATAATGCCTTGGAAAACTTGGCACGAATATCATCTGTAGACGGTGCTTTTTCCAATTCCGCAATCAGCGGTGCATACTTGGCATCTGTCTGCGCAAGTTCCACATCCGAAACCTCTGTAACAAGTTTCATCAGAATGTCTCTCTGGTCTTTCCATTTCAGAGAAGAGAAATATTGCGGATTAGTCAGCATCTTGAACAATTCAATATTGCAAAGCCCTTTGACATATTCCTCATATGGCTTAGTATCATATGGATAACCATCGACCTCATATGTATTGTCATTGCCCTGTAAAGTCACAGTATCAGTTCCGCGCTTCTTAACCCAGTTCTGCTTCTGGACCTTGGAAAGTTCCACTTCCTTGCCGTCTACATCCAGAACCGCTGCAACTTTGATTTCTACATTGTCAATGCGCTTTCCGTCCTTATCCAACGGGCGAACATTGAACTTCTCCTCTCCGGCACTGTTTTTGTTAAACAGTAACCATGTAAATGCATCGAAAATTGTGGTCTTGCCTGCTGCATTCTGCCCTTTAATACTTGTCTTATTTGAGAAATTCACATCAAGGCTCTTAATACCTTTGAAATTCTCCATATGTAACGATTTTAAAATCATTCGCATTTTTGTCTCACCCTTTCTTTAAATTCTCTTCTCAGTCTATCGAAATGCTTTTCGTTCTCCGTGTATCCGCTCAAAGTTTCGATTGTCAGCATATCTGTTGTATCCTGTTTGCAACCGCGCAATCTGATGTTATCTTCATGTTCTTTTGTAATGTATCTGTGCAACATGTTGATATGTAACTTGCACTCAATCAGTTCTTCATACTCTTCTTTTGGAACATAAACATAATTTTTCTTCCCCATGTTACACCCCCACGATTCCTTTTATTGACAACTCATATGTAACTTTTTCCACAACGCGACCATCTTTACACGTTTTCTTGTATCTCCGGCTCTGCAATCTGCCGTATGTACTCACCCTATCGCCTAAAGCAAGTGAGTCCGTATATTCTGCGCACTTTCCCCATGCAATACAGGTAATCAAATCCTCTTTTCCGTTCTCTCTTAAAGTTTTGAGTTTCACATCACAAATTTTCCGACCCAGTGGTGTTTCTCTAAGTTGCTTTTCCTCGATGATTCCATCAAGGCTTACTTCATTCAAAGGACTATCATCCTCTGGCTTTGTGATTGTATCAGCCATAACATACATAAGAATGGCTTCTCCGGATCCTGTTCTCACGCGTCTAGTAATTATCTTTCCCTTGACACATACCGCTCCGCTAATGCCTGTATCGCTGATTTCTTTGTCGAACAGTACCGGAAGTATATCTGCAACACCACTTCTTCTTTCAACTCCGATGAAAAATTTATAAAAAATCTTACCGCTTGATTTATGGCTTTCCCTTGGTGCTGATACAACATCACCGATCAGTGTTATTTTGTTCTCCATTGCTTCTCCTTTCCATTTCTCTTCCGAGAACCTTTTCAAAGCTCTCTTTATCGTCCTGTTTCTTCTTGCCCTGCATCATTGTAACCAAAGCTTTTCTTTCGTAATCAGTACAACGGATGCCACTAATAGTCATGCTTACCATGCGCATTTTCTAACTCTTCCGCCCTTTCCATAATTGACACTGCGTAATTTGAATAGTTTCCACTCTCGTATCTTTTTATTGCTCCTCCGTATTCGCCCTCGTTGTAACACATCAGCACCAAATAAGGATCTCCGTACTTTTCCGCTAATTCTGCAATCAAGTCTGTACCGCACAAGATATTTTGGTATGGGTCATACAGATTCGTTACGCCAAGGCGTTTCATGCGCTCTCTGTTCCACTTCGGTATGATCTGCATAAGTCCTGTATCATCAGATGAACCGTGTGCATTTGGATTGTAATTCGATTCCTGCTCAACGATTGCTTGAATGAGTTCCGGACAGATATTGTACTTTTTACCGATCTCCTCGCAATAACCGATATATGTCTCTGTAGCATTCGTGCTATACGGCTTTACAACAAGCATTGTTGCAATCATCGCAAGTGCAATTACTCTCTTCAATAGCTTGGGCTCTCCTTTCCGCGATTTTTCTGTCAAGTTTACGGCGTTCATAATTGATACGAAGCATCTTGCTGGAAAAAACTATCAGAAGCAATCCTGCAATCCCGACAATTCCAAAGATAAGACCGCGAACATCTTCTGTACCAACACAACAAAACGACAACGAAGCAATTAAAAAGCCTAATTTTCTTAAAATTCTGTAAACCATATTGTTCTCCTTTTAAATAAGGAAGTTACTTATGCAAAGCTTGTGCGAAGAAACTTGTTTACAAAGTAAACTTGTCCTTTTCCGGTAACTTTCGTTGTCTTTGTGATTCTTACCGAACCATCCGGATTCTGGATGTTGCTTTCCTTAACCTCGAACAATCCCTGCTCGACATATCTCTGTTGCGGCATATTCCTTGATGAACCGCTTTTAATAAGGAAGTTATTCTCTCGCAACCACTCAAATAACCGTTTCTGTCCGATCTGCACACCGTTCTGACAAATCAGCTTTGCTAAATCTCCAACAAGGATTGATGTATGACTTGCAGATACCGCATCTGCGAAAATCTCTTTAGGTATCATTCCTTGGATTCGTGAGTCCTGCATAGCAATAATGTTGTTCTTTTCGTCAATCTTTCGTTGTGCCACCATAAGCGCCTTGGAAAGCAATTCTTCATCGGACAATGTTTCCTGTCCGGCTATGTAGCCACCATCCTTACGGATTGATGGAAGAACCTCTGATGTTACCCACTTGCGGAACTTCTTGGCATTCGGTTTGTCACTCCGAAGAATAACTGCGTATAAGCCACTCTCGGTAATGAAGTTCGTATCTCCTGCACGCCCTAAGTCTAACTTAGTGCGTTCATCATCATCTAATCTCTGCGCAACCATTGTTGGATTACTCATTTCCAACGCTTTGCAAATATCAATAAGGCAAAACATTGGTTCATCGTTTACTACTACTGTCCGGATTTCTCCGAACTCTTCATTATTAAAGATTTGTAAATCGTTCATGCTTTCTCCTTTCTGTTGAAATAGGAAACCGGAACAATAACCAGATCATTCTCGGGCTTAATTTCATTTACAATCACTCCTTTCTAATTAAGAAGAGAATCAACAGTTACATTCAAAACCTTTGCAACGGCATTAAGATTTTCCGCACTAGGGCAAGATTCGTTCCATTTGCGGATTGTAGCATTGCTAAGCCCTGCTTCTTTCTCGACTCTCATAATGTTTGTGCCCTTTTCGTTACAAAGCTGCTTAATTTTGTCATAAAGCAAATTGCATGCCTCCTTTCTATAGACATAGAAAATATTCTATTGACATAATGTAGATAATATTCTAAAATAAATTTGCCAAATGAATTTAAGAACAGTCTCTATTTATATTTCGTAGAACATTTTCTAGTTGATAAAGCCATTATATAGAAGATGTTCTAGTTTGTCAACCCATTTTATAGAAATTGTTCTAGTGAAATGGAGGAAAATTATGACACCGCTAGAAAGAATTAGGTTATTGTGCAAAAAAGCAGGGATTAGCATGACTGCCTTAGAAGAAAAGCTGGAATTTAGCAACGGCTCTATCTCAAAACCGAAGGATATTCCATCATCGAGAATAATAAAAATTGCTGAATATTTTGGAGTGAGTACGGATTGGATATTGACAGGCGAAGAAAACTCCGCATTTTCGGATGAATCAGCTCATCTTATATCCAAAATAAGAAACGACGCGGACTTGGAAAACGCCATAAAAAAGATACTTGCCCTTTCAGATAAGAAGAAAAAGCACGTTTTTGAATTGATCGATTTATTAAGTGAGGAATAGTTATGTATAGAAATGTTCGTGGTTTTTGTGATAAAGAAAATAAGGATGTAAATATCTTGATCGAATGCATACCATATAAAAATACGGAAGGTACTATATACGCAAAAGGCGGGATAAACTGCTTAGATAAGGAAATATCCCACCATTGCGTAAGGGAAGATTGCCCTATTTGGGTTCATTATCATCCTTGAATTTAAAAATGATTTCATTTTCTCCGTCTTTGCCCTCTAATTGAGTGACAAATGGAGAATCTACCGTCATGTCGATACAGTTCATGTCAATGCTGACAACCGGCATGGACTGCGCTTTCTTTTCGAATCGTATACTGCGTACTCCATGCACGACATGACCATCGATAAGGACTTGACAATAGATGCTATTTTCGTCTATTGTCTTTATTTCAAGCTTTGAATGATTCATTTCTCAATCTCCTTTACAATGTCAGAAATTATTATGTAGATATAACGCAAAATCCTTGAATCATTGATTTTATCAAGTAATTCAATTATCATCTTTTTAAAATCCATAACAAAACCCCCCAATCCTTATACCCCATTATAGAACATACGTTCTGCATAGTCAATAACAACTTGGGGACAAAGCCAATGCCAAGCTTCATCCCCACCAGAACTTGAAGTGTCCTTTCGGACAAGTCCATAGTATCACTGCAATGCGCATGATTTCAACATTTTTCGGTCGCAAGTTTCGACAAGAAATTTTATTACAGAGAATCAGAAAGCTGCCTCTCGATCTCTTCCTGCACCTTTGTGCGCCAACGCATCGGCACTTCATCAATAGTCATTTTCTTGTCAATCATGATTCTGCGCACATAAAACTTAACCATATCTTACACCTCACTTCCTGCTGCAATACTTGCCAGCTCTTCGATTGCTTCTGCGTTTGTTTCATGTCCTGCCTTAAGTTCATCAATGGCTTTTTCCATTTCCGTCTTTGTCCTAAGTCTTACCGTTACGGTATATGTACCATCTTCTGTGCCATCCTCGCCCATGTTCGTGGCATATGTAAACCCATCCGATTTCAAACCGGTGTACTTGCCGGATGTTTCGCCATTATGTGTAAATGTTACTTCTGCAAGGTTGTCCTCTGCGAAAGCGTCCGTGATCGTTTTAATGGCTTCGAAGTTCTCGACTTTGATCTGGATGTTTCCAAGGCTTGCACCATCGGCAACCTCGAAGCTGGTCTGATCTTTTAAAATTATTTTATCCATGATTTTTAATTCCTTTCTGTAATAAAAATGGTTTATAAGTTACGTTCGAATATTTGTTCGATATTTTTTCTTAAACGGCAGTTTAAATAATGTCGCTACTAAAAATGACATAAGTGTATTGAATCCGTCAGGAGCAATTCGGTCATATGTTGATTATGCCCTTGGACAAGAAGGCGATGGTTGGTATAGATTTGCCGAAATTACTTTTGCTTCACAAACTGTGGCTGAAGGCGCTATGTGTCATTGTGTCGAAATTTTAATTATGCAAATGTTTAATTATTCAAGAGGTTGCTTTCATAAGGTAAATCTATACATGCAATGTTCTGATGAAGCAAAAATGACTGCTGTTGGACAAAATACATTGATATTGAAAAAAGTTCGGTTTGTAAGAAAAAATAATATAACATACATTGATGTATATAGTCGTGGAATAATAAATGAAAGTAAATTGTCATTGTATATTCCATTTATGACTTATATAGCATCAGCCAAATGTGTCAATCCATATTTAGTCCATGAAACCTCTGATGGAGAAGTAATCGTGTGCAGTGTTGAGCTTGCAGACAATATATAAAATCATGAATCTTTGATAATCGTAATCCATCCACTAGTCACTTTGTTACTAGGACCAATATAATGGATAAAGTTTATCGCAATATTCTGCGCATAGCGATCACAACCAAATAAAATAAAAAAGACATCCGAATAGTAGCGTGCAAATACATCAACATAATTATGTCCACCAGGAATGTTACCAATAACACCTTTTAAAGCGGTCTGTTGTTGATTTCCGACTTGACCTTCTCCGATTTTGTCTTTATTTTTAATCATTATTTCAACGATAGAATCAATAGAATCACAGTCGCTTATGCTCACCATTGTATTCAACTTATTTAAACTGCCGTTGATTTCGGTGATTTTATCATCCAAGGCTTTTCCCTGCCGGGCATCCAACCCAAATCCCGCTTCTGTAGTGGTAAGATTGTTGATTAAGTTCGCTGCGGGAAACGCCCCGTTGATTTTCTCTTTTAAGGTATCAGCCAACTTTATAACGTTGTTGACCTGATCCATTGTAAGAGTCGTGCCATCAATGTTGACTTTAAGCGTTCCATCTTCTGCTACTGTAAGACCATCTGCCGGCTTTACCACACCGGCTTCATCAGCCGTTGCAACACCACCAGCACCACCCACAATCGACTTCGACCAATATTCCGTATTGCTTGTTGCCGTTCCTGCAGGCACTTCCTTTTTTGCGAAATAAAGCGTATTGTTATAAGTCACTGCATCCAATCTCTTATATGTAGCATCTGCGCTCCAATCGCCTTTTGGCACGATTGCTACTCTTCCTGCTATAGCCATTTAAGCCACCTCCCAATTCAAATTTCCGTCATCATCAACGGTAAACACATCTGCTGTGTTATCTGTATAGATCAGCTCGCCGTCCTCATTCACATCAAATGTTGCCAGATGAGCTTTTTTATCAATGTTATCGCTGTATTCCTTGGCCTTATCCGCATACTCTTTGGATAGATTAGCTTGTGCCGTGGATTCCTTTTCTGACGCATCCGCTGCGGTTGCTGATGCTTTCGCCTTTTCAACTTCGACCTTAACATCCGCTAAGAAGTTCGGCTGCAGCATATCTTCCGTAATTGAGCCATTCTTGACAATAGCCTTAACCTTGCCGTCTGTAATCTCAAATGCGATCGTATCGGAATCCAAAAACTCATACTCCGTAATCAGAGATGATAAGTCCACATTCTGCGTCGTGCCATCGTCAAGCGTGATAACCAACTGCTGACTTTCCGGATCGTATTTGAAGTTGACCGCCAGCTTTTCCAGTTTAGTGTCAATTACAGCCTGCGAGCCGTTCATCTTAACGACCGTCAGCACTCCCATAGGTTCATTCCAAAGGATTTCTTTCACAAGTTCGTTAGCTTTGGTCAAGTCAACTTTGGATGCATCCATAGCAACCACACGGTCATCCAGATTGTCAATCGCCAAGTCCATCTTATTAAGGTTGGATTCATTTACCGCTGTTTTTTCACTTGGGAAGTTCTCCCAATTTATACGGCTATATATTTTCTGCATGGCTCACACCCCTTTCTAATGCGGATAGCCTGCGTTCCAGATCTTCATTTTTCTGCTTCAAAAGTTCAATCTCTTTCTGCTGTCTTTGAATCATCTGTATGTGCATGGCGTGGAATTGGTCATAGTCAACACGAAGTACCTTGTCCTTTGCATAATTTCCTTCCTTTGTGTCTGGCAAAGGATCAGATTCTCGGACTATATCGTATTCATCCGGATTGATACCGTGCTCCTGCAAATCTTGCCGTGTTTGTTGAGCAATAACTCCAAATTCTTTCTTGGTTCCAGGCAGAATACCGTTTTTATACTCATACTCCATCGGTTGCAATGACATATAAAGTTCTTTGATGTCCGGCATTTTACGAACATTCTTTTTTAATCGTTTATCAGACAGCTTGGTCTTTAAATCGGAATACGACATTTTCTTGCCGACGATCGTAGATCCGCTTGTGTAAATGCTGTAATATACACCTTCGGATGCTCCTGCGCTACCGGAGAATCCGGTTATGTAGTTACTTGGTATAGAGTTCTTAATATCATCTATACTTTTATTAATATCCCTTAAATCCAATGATGTAAGAATGGAATATCCTACTCCCACCGTCTCTGCTTTTGGCACATTATACACTTTCACAGTGTTCCAATCTATTCCGATATTTTCCAATAGAGCAATATTGTATTTTCCGTCGTGCCCCATGACTTCTATGGTTCCATCTTCACTGTCAAAAAGTAAAGAATCCACTATATGAACCCGACCCAGCGCATCCAACTCGAAGTTGTTACTCTCGATAATCAATCGGTTTCCGCGTAGTACTATATGATCTGCACTTGCGTTAATCATAGAAACGACTTGGTCGTTCTCATCTCTTCCAAGCTTTAATTCTAAGGACGCATCCAATTCCCCTTCTGCTTTTTGCGCTCGCGTTACTTCTGCCGTTATTGCATTTGCGGTTTGCTCAAACTTAGAGTTAGTCTGTTTTTCTAAGTCCTCATACGTTGATTGCAGATGGTCAGCATTTCGCTCTAACTTGTTTGTACGCTTTTGTACGCTTTCAATCGTGTCTCTGATAGAATTAACCTTTGCAGAGTGTGTCTGCGTTCCCTGTGCGGAAATCGAATCTCGCTTGCTTTGCACTCCGGTTAAAGTGCGTTGCAACAGATACGTTTCAACAATCTCTCGGCTCGTGTTAAATCGGATAGGCTCGCCAAGCATCAGACAAGGATTGCCGACACACGTACAGCTTTTAATTGGTGTATATGCCGCCTGTGCCATAACCGGCAATAAGTTATTTGCAATCTGCTCCAACTCTGCCCCGGTCTTATCCGACACAAGAAAGTTTCCTGTGATCGAATAGTTATTTCCGGATGTTCCAACAATAGCACCGGCATTATCCTCACTTGTCTTGATTTCCAACTGCGTGATCGCCTTGCTTTTGAAATCCTCATAATCAAACGTGATGTAGTGTCCGGTCATGGACTCTGTGTTTGCATCAGACGGAAATAAATTGTCAGATGGGAATAAATCTTCTGCCGGATAAAGTGCGCTCGTGATTGCTTTCAGAAAGACATACTCGAACTTGCCCTCTCGGTTGATATTACCAAAGCATCCGTTAATCTCACAGATTGCCGTCACAACCGTTTTTCCGCTGATAAAGGACTCTTCTGTTACTGCACTTGAATCGTCCGTCTGTGTGGCTACAATCGTCTTATTGACCGTCATGGAATCATTAACAAGGTTTGTTTCGACTTGCGCAATTCCAAGATGTGCAAAAAAGCTATCGCGGAACTGCTTTAATGTCATTGGAAAGCTAAGTCCTGCATACCAAGCTTTTACATCTGTATTGATAATGTCATACATCGCGTCATATGCCGCAATCTGACGTTTTGTTCGGTCAGCCGTAGGAACATCGGATGCAACCTTAAAAACTCCGTATGGCATCGGATTTTCGCTGTCTCCGTCAATCGTTTCTTCGATAGAGATTGTCTTTCCAGCAATGCTTCCTGCGGTGTTTCGTGCCGTGAATTTTACGCAATTCGCTTCACACGCACCGAATTTCAATTCTGATTCCGAGCACAGACTTTCTTCAAGCGCAAACGTACCGACTTCAAGCATCGAATTGTCTATTTTTTGATTTGTTCCGACAATAGATATAACCATCTGCTTGTCTGTGCCGGAATCCCAATACTTTTCTTTCAAACTGCTATTTATCATATACACCACCTACAAATGAAAATTTGATCGGGTCGTACTTAACCTTCCCATTCGCCACAGAATAGAACGTAGGCTGAATATCAGCAATATATCCGTACTGCGTGACATATCCGCGCTTTTCCGGCACGTATGCCGTGATGTAACCGCCACGTTCTTTTGCCTTGGTATAGTTCTTTTCGATGTTCTTCCAAAAATCATCAAACTGCTTTTCAGTCAGCATGGCTTTGGTTTCAAACTCTACCTTTAAGGCTTTCAGTTCCACGGCATCACGATGTTCAAGTCCGTTTTCGTCCGTCCAAGGGTCTAAGTCCTGCATATTTACATAGGAACTAAACGTGTCCTGCTTTATTAAATTGTTTGGTATGGTATAATTCCCAAACTTTACTAAATAACCGCCATATCCCATCGTTTACCTCCTAAAAATGGGTACAAAAATAGCACCTACCGTTTTGGTAGATGCTATCTAAAAAATCTTATTTCATTTTAATATATTCTCCGGCTGAATCATCACCGATTTTTACATAATTCGGATTGCAAGAGTAAGAATCAATATCTTTTACTGTATATTGCACTATCCAATCAATCCTAACCTTTGTTCCGTAGTAGTTTTTAATGTCAACATAACTTTTAACCGCAATCAAATCTCCGTCTTTTGCTATTGCTATATCTTCCGAGCTAAAGGTTTGCGAAGGAAATTTGACTCCATTCGGGTTATCGAGTCCGTCCTCAATAATCTGTTGAGCCATTATGTAATAAGCAGAAGCTTCACTTTGCGTGTACGTTGTTTCATCAAAACGCTTTGCAGTAAGTTTTACCTTTCCGTCCTCGTAAAATACATATGAACTATCCGGGATAAAAATACGGTATACCTTGTCGCTTGCCGTCATTACAATGTCATTCCCGTCTGCCGTAATTTCATAATTCGATGTATCGTCCATTCTTTCAACGTACTCTATTTTTTTGAACCCGATTTTTTCTTTCAGAATCTTTTTTGCCTTTTTAGCAACTTTTTTGTCAAGCCCATCTTTTGCTATGCTTTCAACAAATCCGGCTTTCTTTTGTGCGCCTGCTTGCGACTCGTCCTGCGTCTGCGTTTCTATCTGCTTAGGTTCATCATTTGAATCATTGCTGTCGGAAGAACCAAGCGACCCAACAGCCAGCATTATGACTATGCTGACACAAATTGCAAAATACGAAAACTTATACTGCTTATTTTTCTTCCGTATGCATATATCTATAAATGCCAATACTGCACCGATATAGCTATACTTTCCAAGAAAAGAACACACAACAGCTAAAATGCTTAATTTCGATACTTTCTTTTTATCGTCCACCAACTCGAACATGATATTTTCCGAATCTGTCAATTTTGTTCCGCAAGACTTGCAGTAAGTATCGCCCTTGTTGTTCTTTTCTCCGCACTTTTTACATATTATTGTTATATCATCGTTCATAAAATACGAGCACTGGTTAGTGATATGCTTTTTTATCGGGAATCCGCACCCTATGCAAACATCTGCTTTATCCGATATTTCTTTTCCGCACTCCGGACATTTAATCAATCCCATAACATTTTTCCCCCTTTTCTTGTAATATATCAAATATACCACAATGAAAAAGGGGTGTCTATGTTTATACCGGGAATGGCGACATTCCGGTACGATTAAAATACTCTTGCGCGCTTTGACGTGTGCTATCAAAGATAACTTTTCCGTCAAGTGAAATCTGAATCGGTCGATTATTGCCTACACTTGTCTTTACAAGCGGCTGAATCACTTCTTTTACCGCCTGCGCAACTCCGGCAGAAACAGACGATACAATCTGGTCGTTATTCATTACTGCCGTATGACCGCCAAGTGTACCGACAAGTTCCGGTCCTGCTTCTCTCGCAACGAACATCTGCCCCATGTTTGGCAATCCACCGACTGCGTATTTCTTAATCGGCTTCCAACTTCCACCGGAAAATACACCGCCATCGGCTTTCTTTGTACTCTTTCCCGTGAGCCTAGCTGCGAAATTTAAAAACTTATTCTTAATATCGTTTACAAACGATGTAATCTTTGCTGTAAAACCGCCAATTTTCTTATCAGCAGGTCTTATATTATCCTGTGCTTTTGTTAGTTTACCTGTGTAGTTGTCTAATTTTTTGTCACTGCTTTTAATCTTGTCTTTATTTTCAACAAGCTTAGCCGTATAGTTATTTAGTAACTTATATCCAAGCGGAATTTTATCTTTGTTGTCTGACAGGTTTGCAATGTAATTCTTTAACGACTTGTCTTTCGAAGGTATTCCGTCTTTGTTCTTATATAGGTTTGCTGTGTAATTCTTTAAAGACTTATCGCTAGATTTTATATTATCCTTATTCTTTGAAAGAACTGCATTAAAATCATACAAAAACTTGTCATTTTTACTCAAATTGTCTGATTTCCTTGAAATTTTTGCTTCAAATTCTTCTATGGACTTTTCACTTAATTTTAATTTATCAGTTTTTTTCGAAATATTAGCATTAAAGTTTTCTAATGTCTTACCATTCTTTTTGATACCATCCTTTCCTTTTGAAATACTTGCTGTATAATTATCAAGTTTTTTCTTTTTCTTGGATATTTTATCTTCTGCTGATGTTATCTCGGCTTTTACCTTTAACTTATAATTTCTGTCTGCAGTCTTACTAAGCCTGTCCATATTTTCTGAAAATCCAGCAACTGCATGGTTTTTTGTTATTTTTTTCGTGTTTCTCTGTTTATTATACCAATCTTGATTTTTAGCAAGTTTTGATGAACTTATTCCGGAATATGCATTATCCTTGACTTTTCCTTTTCCGAGTTCACTAGCTGGCGTTATGAGTGTCTTTTTCCCATCAAAGCCTTGTACTTTTTTCTTTCCTCCGAATATTTTTCCAATTTCTAAATCAACGCTTTCTTTCGCTTTTTTAATTCCTTTCTTCATTTTTGAAGAATTTTCTACTAAAAACTTTCCAAGTGAAATACCAACGGATATTGTAACCCCTCCAAGAGCAAAATATGGATTGCCATTTGACATATAAAATGCTGCGCCTCCAGCTGCCAATGCTTCAACGACAGCAGAGGTAAAGTCGAATTTTTTGTTTGTAAGCTGATAAGCAATAGTTCCAATAAACATTGCCAATCCGAGACCATTAAGGTTAAATGTTTTTCCTCCCTTTCCACCTTTTCCGCCTTTTCCTCCGCTTGTAAACCCTAGTATAGAGCAAAGCGCAGATGATACTATAGGGGCGAGTTTTCCACTAGAAAACATAAGAATTGTAGCCAAGCTTTTAGGTGTTAAATTTGTTAAAAATGTTTTTAATCCATTAAAAATATCTTCCCAACTTAAATCATCAAAAAATCCCTGAACAAAATTCCAGAAACCATCAACCCATCCGTTGATAGCATATGCGCACTGTTCCCAATCAAACTTCTCGAAAAAGCGATTAAATCCATGCGCAAGATTTTTCCCAAGTGTATCGAACTCAAATTTGTCTGTGAATCCTTTGGATGCAAATATTGCAGTATTCAACGACTTTGCGATAACGTCTGCGGTTGCTGTAAATACACTATTTCCTTTTTTATCCTCTGAGAATAATCCATTTAGAAATTCTGCAAAATCTTTTCCGAAATTTTCAGCTTTCGTGTAAATTTTTTTCCACTCAATACCACCAACAGCATTTACAAGTGCATCTCTGATTGATTCGCCAAGTTGTTCAAGGTCTTTGATATTGGACTTGAAAATAGTATCAGTCGGTACCAGTTTTCCGGTATCGCCGCCACCAGAACCACCACTTCCAGAACCACCACTTCCAGAACCGCCACTTCCAGAACCGCCACTTCCAGAACCGGAAATGTTATCTTTGCTCTGCTTTGAAATAACTTTTAATTCATCAAATGCACGCGTTGCCTGTTGGATTTCCTTTTTCGCTTTCTTGGCATTTTTTGCGATACCGCCTGTGTTCTTTCCTGCACTTCCTGCCGAATTGCTTAAATCGTCCATGCTATCAGACGCGCTTCCAATATCATCAGCAAGACCACTGATTCCTGCCCCTTTGCTTGCTTCATATTTCCATCCAAAAATTGAACCTAAAGCATTTGTAACCATTTCCGCAAAGGAAATAACCTTTTGTAATACCTTGTTTAAAGCTCGCAGGAATGGCTTGAAAGCATTGATTAAGCCACTACCAACAACCGCTCCAAGTGCTTTGAAATTCTCTTTTAATAAGGTAATCTGGTTATGCCATGTGTCGGCTGTACGCGCAAAGTCACCGGTGATATTGGTAGTATGCGCAAGAACGTATTGATAACGAAGCATGGCTTTTTGAGCCTGTGACATTGAGGAAACGTTTGCATCAAGTCCTTGCTTTAACGCCCACTCTTTCAATGTTGCCTGCGTTAAGTCAATACCGTAACGCCGCATAGGTGCTGTGGTGCCGGAAAATACGGACTGCAAACTCTTGGCAACATCTTCTTGGCTAACATCATAAAATGAAGCCATATCTCCGGTTAATTCCGTCAGCCGGATAGACATGTCAGCCATTTTCCCTTGCGGAATATCAAGGGCAGTTCCCATAGCTTGGAAACGGCTCGCAAACTGTTTTGCGGACAATTCGGACATACCAAATCTATCAATACAAGTCTTTGAAAAATCGTCAATCAGATTTTCGTATCTTCCGAATGTCTGCCGAACAACGTTCTCAACCTCTGTTAATGAGGATGATATGTCGATTGCATCTCTAAATAATCCAAATGCGCGGAACAGCATCCAATAAGTTGCATACAGTTTTCCGAGTGCAGACGCAAGAGAAAATGAGCTTGATCTTATTTTTCCAAAGCCTTTCGAAATTCCGTCGAAGTTAAATTTCTCCATGCTTCGCATGGAACTTCCGGCCCTACTTCCAGAAGATGCAAGCTGTGCCAACGCCTGCGTCATTTGAATAACATTGCTACTTACACTAGGTGCTCCGGACATTACTTGCATAAACTTTTTCAATTCCGTTGCGAGAAGTCCAAGGGTTGATGCTGTTTGCGCTGTCTTTTTTCCGGCAATAGCAAGCTGACCGATTGCAGAAGTGAATTGAATTATGTTTTCCGACACCGCTTTTGCTGAAGATAGCGAGTCCGTTACGCTTCTAATCGCTTTTCCAAGGGTTGGTAATGCCGCAGCGGTTTCTGCTATGTTTCCCGAAGATGATGCGAGTCTGCCTATTGAATTGACAAGCTGAATCGTATTGCCTTGGACTTTTTTTGCGCCCGACAATGAGCTTGATAGCTGATTAATCTTATTTCCAAGACCGCCAAAATCAAAACTGCTCAAAGTGCCTAGATTTGCACTAGATAGCTTTGCAACTGCATTGACAAACGCATTGAGTCCGTTCCCCTTAAAGTCTATTCCACTAAGTGCTTTTATAGACCCGCTGACCGTACCGATCGCATTTGACGCATTATTCAGTCCGGTTGCATTAATTCCCGAAAGTTTATTCAAGTTTTTCGCTAAAGCAGAAAACGTTCTTGTGTCAACACTTCGCATCGCGCTCATTGAGTTTGACAATCGGTTTACTCCGGTTGCTAACCGGTTAATTCCGCTAGAATCTATGCTTTGCAAGGATGAAGATAGTTTTCCAAGCCTTGTTATCAGCGCATCTATCTGCCCATTAGCCTGCCTTGCCTGTGCTTGAATCTTGACCTCTAAGGTTTCTAATTCCAACAGTTCCACCTCCTTTATGTAGTTTTAGAAAAAGGCGGTAGGATTTGACCCCTACCGCCCTTGAATTACTTTTTCAGTTTTCCCTTTTTCAGAAGAGAAAGCATCTTTGAATTTTCCTTTGACGTAAACTTAAAATTGGAAAATCCGTTCTTCTTTGCGATTTCCGCACGATGTTCTTTCGATACATCATCTTCCCCAACCGCTTTTAATGCTTCAACGATTGAGTCGGAACTTCCGGTATACTTTGGGTAATACTTGGCTTTGCTTTTCTTCGCACCACTTACAACAATCACTGTATGCCCTTTTGTGCGCGTTACAAGAATATCTCCGTTGTGAAGAACAAATCCGGCATGATAAGAACCCATATCATCAAACAAACCGGATTTCAGAATTGCCGACCGTTCATTTGATGTATTGAAATCACCCACGTCCTTACCGGATGAATAGATAATACAAGCACGTACAAGGGAAGAACAATCGCACTCGATCTTGACCTTTGTGTTGATTCCATGCTTAATGATTCCGTAACGCTCCGATTGGTCATAGCCGATATTGCTATTGCTACACGCAATCTGCATAGCTTCGGCTAACTTCTCCGCAACCTTATTGTCCTTTGCCCTTAGCACGTACCATCCTTTAGAATGGTTATAAAACTTCTGCGTAGACACTTCCTGTCCGGTCTGATCTCCGGCTTTTCCACCGGAATAACAGTTACCGTGTTCATCATGCCGCGCACTTCCGATAATTACTGCCATAGCAATACCTCTTTTCTTAAACTATCTTTGGTTTTGGTAAATGTGATTTTCTTGCTTCTGCCGCCCATGCTTCTTCTGCTTTAAGCATCTCTCGTATCTCCGCATCAGGATCGTCCGTGTTCTGCTTTTCAATGGAATCATAGCAAGTTTCTTTCACGTACTTGCTATTACCCTTGCCGAATGTCGCGTCTATTGCGGTCACAAGTGCGGAAGTTGCATATCTGCCAAACCACATATACATTTCCATATCGCGTTGCTTCCATTCTGCCTTGTATGCATCTACATAAGGCTTAAGCAACTCTGGGTTCATCATATCTATATCATCAACGGAAAATCCGTAGCCTTTTGTTACCATAAGGTAAAACGGTCGGATTTCCGCAACGTAATATTCCCATGTTAATTCTTGGCTTTCGCTTTGGATGGGGTCTTTTTCTTCTCCTGCTCCTGCGCTTCCACTTCCGCTCTCTGCATCGACTCCATCATCTGCGCTAAAAAACCGTTTGTCATCATTTCCCCCTGCATATCAGCAAATAAGTCCATGCAGTTAATCTCGTTTGTGTCAATCGCACCATAGAGAATGTCGGACACCTTCTCAAACTGCTCATCGTAGCCTTCGTTTGTTTTGTAATCATATCCAAACTCATCATTGTGATGCATCTGTAAGCCTACAAGAAGTACCTTCGGAAGTGTTTCAAGAAGAACAGCTTCCATAGATGAAATATCTTCCATCTCCTGTGTCTTCATAATATCCTGTAAGATATGTGCTTTTAATGATGGTCTTGTTGCAAACTGAATTGTATACTCTTTTCCACCTAATTTAGCTTTCATAATTAACCTTGCCTTTCTGCCTTATATTGGCAAGGGGCAGTGTTTCCACCGCCCCATTGTTGCTTATTTCATTGCTTCAAGTTCTGCTATCGACTGTTCATCCTCGCCTACCGGTGCAGTCGATTGCTCGTCCGATAGGCTCTTTATTCCACCACCGTTACGGTAAATGTACCATCGTTGTTATCAACGACTTTCAGCTTGTCGGTAACAAGTTCAGATGCCGTACTCGGAATGACTGTTACTGACATTTCAAGAATTTCATCGGTTCCACCAACGTCATTTGGTGTAGCGGTTGCAGTTCCCACATATGCGTACTTCGCAACGCCACCGATACCGTCAGTTCCGTACAGATGGATAATGTCAAGTTTCTTATCTCCATATGCGTCTACCTTTGAAAGATGTTCTTTATCAAGGTTTCCTGTGATTTCTCGTGAATCCGAAGTTTTAATACCCTTTTCGAATGTCTGCTGATCGTCTTCCATTGTGGTAGACTCAACTGTGTTTGGCGGAGATGCCGGACTTGGAACTGTCTTGGCTGCGACCAAGAGGTTGTATGTGCCTGAAAAGTCAGCCTGTTTTTCTGTGTGCTCTTTGACGATCACACGCGTTTTATAACTTGTTGATGCCATATTTTCTACTTCCTTTCTGCTTATAGCTGATCTAAATGTTCAATATTTCCAATTACGCGAGTGGCGCGGAATGTAACCGTTCGCACTTGCTTGGAAATTGTTGGAATTACATTTGATACTTCAAACATTTGTTGCTTAAAAAAAGACACCGCATATGCTGCGATGTCCTTAGTTGCTTTTCTTGTTCCTTTGTTTGTAATTGTGATCTGAAATGTTGGGCGAAGTGCATTGATTGTCTTTGCTTCATTAGTCCGTCCGGCTTCCGGCGCACCAATTTGTCTGACTAAAAGCGTCGGGAATGTTGCGGTTCCGCCCGATTCTTCGTCCTGCGTTACCTTGATTCCCCTTACCTTGCCTTCCATGTAAGATTTTAAGAGTGAATATAGGGTATCTTCAAAATCAAGTGCCCAACTGTTTAACTCATTTTCCACCGAATACCTCCCTTGCAATCTTTACATACTGCTGGATAATCTGTTGTTCCGCATTGTACATAGGCATTGTGGCTTTGATACCGTGGGTATAACGCCATGTTTCGGTCTTATCATCCCAATAGTACCAACCATCTTCAAAAGCGTGTATTTGCCCCGGATATGTGCCGACACCGAATCCAAGTTCCGGTGCTTTCGGGTTCTCCTTGGAGTTGTAAAAAATACCGGCTCCAAATTCTACCGCAAGCAACGTGTAAAATGGCTCTCTATCTTCTGACGTTACTGTTTTTCCGGTCGCAATCAAAATTGCGTTCGAGGTCATTAGCTGCGGTGCTTTATCTACCCTTACCGTTATCGTGTTTCCTATTGGAGATTTCGATATTTGTTTTATTGCCACCGTCTGACCTTCCTGCGCAAGCCTAGAAACAAGTAAATCGCATTTAGCCTGTAAACTATCGCGGTACTGTTCTATTTTCTTTATAGCGTCTTGTATGGACTTAGTGGATAGTGTCATTGAAATAGGTTTTGCCATATCTTGATACCTTTAGCATTTTCTACTGCTTCTCTTACTCCTTCTGAAACTGATTTCACAATTTATTCGTGGGTTATCGGAATGTCCTTCTTATCTCCAATTTTTCCAACAAGTTCTACCTCGTTTCCACCATAACGATGCAGTTTCCCGTCTTCTCCCATTACAGTCATACACATTTCAATCTCCCTCCATGCAATCACCTACTTAATATTCTTCCGAAGAAGAAACAAATCCGTGGTCAGTCCTTCATCGGCAACGCCTTTTACGATGTAATCTGCGGTTTCTGAATCCACAAGTCCATCGTCAGTGCGTTTGACTTCCGAACGTTTCCACACCACATCACCGGCTTTCAGTGGCAAATATCCTTTATCCGTGACAAGCTGACAGTATGATGTACTATCATCAATTCCAAATTCTTTCACAAGGGCTTCTGACAGCTTATTGCTGATATTTGCTCGGAATGTCGTAGGTTCTGAAAACCCTTCAACTTCCTCGCCTTTTGGAATCTTGTTTCCTTCGGAATCTAAATAAGGTACAAAGTTCCCATCGGAATCCTTGTACCCTTCATAGACAATATCTCCATTTTCGTCAGTTTGTGGGATGAATACCCTTTGACCGGATTGCGAATATTTCATTTCCTGCTTGTTAATGTCAAGCATTGATGTTTTCCTCCGGGATTCCGGCAACACTTGTCAGAAGTGATAACACTCCGGCAAGGACTGATGCAGAAAGAACATATTTCCAATCCACCGCACCCATAAATGCCGCCGTTCCAATTCCGGCAACCGCCGCCTGTGCAACAGTCTTGATGGCTCTGATTCCGGCTTTCTTAGTCCAATCTTTCCAATTCCTCATGGCTTTTATCTCCTTTCCCTATATGAATCTCTTCAATCTCATGTTTCATTTTCGTAACCATGCCATTTCCACCTAACGCATGGTACGCATCATACATCTCACAAAAGTTCTGATAGGCATATGACGGTATTTCTCCGATTCTGGTGTACTTTGCATGGTATTCAATAAGCTGGACGCGCAAAAGAAGCATTGTTCCTTTACTATTTGCATCTCTGCTTTTCTTCTGTTGTTTAAGAAGCCAAACTATATATCCAAGCACTATAGGAAGTGCCACAAGATAAGTTTGAATCAAAATACTTTTCATTTGAATCTCCTTTTGGCACACTGCCCACCACCGCTTAATGTGCGCCGCCTGCAACCATAATGGTCACGCTCAATCTTCTTTAATTACATTGCTTTCACAAACGGAAACACTCCAACAAAAAGGCTTTCACGGTCTTTCCATGTACGGCTCACACCGTTTTCGGAGAAACTTGCCATGTATGCTTCTCCTGCCTGCGACCGGTCGTACACTGCCAAATTGACCATAATGTTTTCATAGTTCTTAACATCACTGTCAATCTGGTCTTGCGTGTATGTGTCCGGATAGTTCCGTCTGCTGATAATCTCTTTTCTTGCCTGCTCTAAAAGCTGTTCAATCAAAGGGTTACATTCTTTTTCATCAAACACAACTTTATCGGACTTTTCCCCGGTCGTTTCGTCCTCTACCTCTTCTATATGAAATTGTTGTAAACGAATCTTTACCTGCTCGACAAGTGTGTATGACATAAAGAATTTCCCCCTACAACTCTACGTTTTCCATAACTGCTCTTGCTTCAAGAACTGCAATATAGTCAGTCATTGCCTTAATCTGCATATTGTAAGTGCTTCTAGGACATGTAGGTTCAAAATCAAGTTTTCCAGCATCCCACTTTTCAAGCATAGCCTTTAATTTCTGATAGCGAATAACAACCTGCTGATATTCCGCCCTAAAACGCTCCTTATAATCGGAACTATTCATCATTTCAACTGTATCTTTTAATTCCATGAAATTACCTCCTACAGATTAAATTTTGCAATCAGAATTTCTTTCAGTTCCGCACCGCTTGTTGATTGCGCGTTTTCAATCCCCTGCTCTGTGGCAAGTTTCTGCAAGTCTGCGGTACTCATTCTGTTGATTTCGGTCTTGGTATAAGTGATAGGCTTTTTAGATGGATTCATAAAATCAGAAGGCACCGGAGATTTTGTCTCCGGTACTTCCTCTCCCGGCATATACCATTTGCCATTATATTTTGTTTTGCACTTGTAAACCAAAGGATCACCTCCTAATAGCACTTAATGACATATGTGCTATCCATTCTTTCATAAGAAGGAAGTACAATTTCAGAAACCGTTGTCTTAGTCTGCACAGGATCTTCCGACACAGAAATTGCAACGGCAACGCCTGTGTTTACAATGGAAACATCTGCGGTAGGCTTTCCGATAAGTGTACGTTCTTCCGGCGTCGTGCCGTACCAAGTATTTCCAAGTGTTCCGCTTGGGATAAGTGTTGCAAATCCGTCCGGGTAAAACTTAGCAGCGACTCCCGATTCATTCTTGTACTGTTTTGAGTAAACAATAATACTGATTCCGAGTTCGTTAGAGAATACCTCTTTAACTCGGTTGTCATTCATAAAGATGTTTGCCGTAGCATTCTGTGCAAGAATGGCTAAACGGATTTTCTTATTCTGCTTAAGATGATCCATTGTCTTACGAGAAACAATCATAATAGAAGGTCTCTCTCCTGTTTCTGCTTCGACTGCATCAAGAGCAACAGAAACATCGTCAAGTGGATCAGAATTTTCGTGATCATCCCACTTATCTGTTGCAGTCTCAAGATTTGCAAAGTTGTGGGTCTTGTATGTGTTGCTCCGATCGTAGTTATAAGCGTAGGTTACGCCGTTTGCCTGAATGGAAATCTTTGGAGATCCATCAGACGGTGCGAGTAACTGCATAATCATGCGTTCTGGGACAACGTTTGCTCCATCAATCAGGGTATTTGCGTCATCAAAGATTCTGCTTAATACATCTGATGCATATGGATCGGTGCTATCCTGTACACGCATGATTTCCTGTTCGTCAGCTTCCTTAATGAGCATAGACTCGCGGAAGAAAGCCATCTCTGTTTCTGTGAGTTTGAATCCCTCACGGCTTCTTAACGTTGATACCGCATCAAAATTTGATGGTGCAAGGGAAACCGGAAGTCCCTTGGAAGTCTTAATCCATTTCAGATCAAGTCCCATTTTCTTCTTAGCCGGAAATAATCCCGAACCAAGATACGCAATTTTATTACTTGCAACTTCTGTATTTACAAGTGCGATTGCTTTTGCGCTGTACACATCTCTAATGTTCATTCTGTATTACCTCCTATTCAAATACGATTAACGGAAGGGCTGTCTTAACTGCCTCTGCAACAGCTTCTCCTGTGTTTGTCTGAATGTTTGCAGAATTTACAACTCCAAACGCTCTAAGGATTGTTCCGTTAGGGTTCTCATCCTTATAAACATCTGTAAGTAAAATTCCGATTGGCTTTGTTTCCTTATCAACTTTGCCATCTACGGCGATTGGGCTTCCTGCCTTGCACACGCCTTCTGTGAATGCGGTATCATCAAGTTTGATTTCCTCGAACAGTTCTCCGCCTAATTTTCTTTTCAGAATTTCAAGCTGAGTTGTTACGCTTTTTTCAGTAAACTTCATCTTTAAAACCTCCTTACGATAAATAACTGTCTACTACCGACTTAGCCGCCTGATTCGTTCCGGCTAAAGTCTTTCCAATTGATTCTGCGGTTTTTTCCGCTTCTGTCTTTCCTTTATCACCGCCAGCCGTTCCACCGCCCGGATTTGTGCTGCCTTTTGCAATCTCCTGTTCCTTGGCTTGTGCTGCGGCGGTCTCTTTTTCGGACATAATCTTTCCAAGTTCGGCTGTATCAAAACTGCCATCTTCTTTTACGATTGCTTTTGCCTGTTCTGCGGTTACTTTGAAATCGGTCATAGCCTTTTCACGTAAATCTCTAATGGCGTTATTTTTTTGCAATTCTGCAATCTGCTGATTGGCTGTGTCTAATGCCTTGTTCGCCTTTTCAAGTTCCGTCAGATTTCCGGCTTGCAGTTCATCAAGCTGCTTCTGTAAACCATCTGCCGTGTCAGCTTTAGCTTTGTAGCCATCCGCTCTGTCTTTTTCCTTTTTGGTTTCGCCATTGACCTGATTCAGATAATTGCTTACCTGTTCATCCGTAGGATCTGCCACTCCGATAGCAATAAGATTTTGTTTTGCCTGTTCCCTTGTCATAAATTACCTCCGATTCACTACGCTTTTTTACGTTGGTTGCTCAACTTGTGATTTCTCCTATTTCACGCATAGGTGCAAATTTATAAAATAAAAACAGCCGCCGATTACTCGGTAGCTGTCTTATCTACGTTTGTTTGGCTCTGTGTGCCATCTGTATTCATTTTATTTATCAATTCCTGCGCCTTTTTCTCTTGCGCTTCTACATCATCAATGGTTTTCCATAGATTATCCAAGTACGGTTTTGACAGCAGGAATGTCTTTTCTGCATCTCCCCAAAGTCCTACAGACTTAATTGCCACAAGAGGATGAATACCGGCTTGTAAAAGCTGATACAGCGTCTGTGACTTGGTGTACATATTGTCTTGTGGACTATGATTTATCTGCACATCAAAATCGCGCAAACTTAATCCCAAATCGTGATCCTGTATACGAATCACATTCAGAACAACTTTTGCAAGTCTTTTTTCTGCCGACTTTACAATCGGGTCTTTCAGCTTCGCTCTCGATTTTGAGAAGTCCCATCCGTTTCTAAGCTCAACCGCCCCTTGTGTATCTCCACCGGAATTATTGTTATTCTTGTTCGGTATGGCAAGAATGGACTGCGCATTATCCCATAAATCATCCTTTGCAACCTGACACTCTGTCTGATTCAACTCTTGTGTCATAATGTCAACATCTGACTTATTTTGCCCATTGTTGGATTTTACGGTCAGCGCATGGGAAATCTTCATTTCTTCAAAAGTTTGCGGGTCAATTTCACAATTTACAAACTTTATCCAAAACTGAACAAACTGCTCAACGCCATCCATTCGGTTTGACTGCATCGTGTTGATTGCATCTAGAAGTCCGATTACAAGCTCAATATCAGAAATACGCTCATGGTTGTTCGGAAATTCAACAATCGGTATTCCACCAAAGCCATGCAGTTGCCAATCTCGAACCTCTCCGTTTACAATCTTGCACTCATAGGAATCCGTGTAGCAGAGTTTATATAGCTGACCATCAGCATCCTTAAGCTCTTGGATTGCTAAAAGTGGCTCCTCTGTAGACCGGCTATAGATAACAAACGTATTCATCGGTGTCGGTGCAACAATTCTGAATGGTATATCTCCATCAGCGATTTGCACCGCCTTAAATGACGTTCCGGTTGCCGACTGCCACTCTCCTGCTTTAATGTCCTTTTCCTGCTTGTTAGCATCGGTCAGATAATCATTAAATTCATCAACCGCATTATTTATACGGTCATCATCTTTCCGGCTGATAAGCTGAATCGGCTCGCCGTAAGTCTGACCTACCTTGAATTGAACAATCTCATAGGCGTGATTTTCAGATACCTTATTGGTTATGTCCGCATTCTGTATCTTTGTGCGGTACAATACAGGCTGATCGCCCTTGTAGTAGTTCCACAGATACCGAATAATCGTCTTGTTGAAATAAAACGCGCCGATGCAGTTTCCAACGACCTTCACGATGTTGTCTGCCGTAATCTGCTCAACGTCAGCATATGCAATTTTTCTTCCATATCTGCCTTTTACAAGGTCGTGAAAATACTGTGTGTTCATATAAATAAGACTCCGCTACTGCAAGCACGCTTTGGTATTGGCTTTGTTTCAATTTTTCCTGTTGCCACGCGATAAATTACAAGATGATTGCATTTTTTACATTTGCATGGATGGTCTATCGTAGATCTTCCATCATAATGTCCGGCAATCCTTCCGCAATCCGGGCAATATATAGTTACTTTTTTCATAGCAACCTCTTTCTTAAAAATAAAAAACACTGTCGTTTCTGACAGTGTTTTTTACGGGTTATATGCTTTTGGGGGTTGTAGGAATTTGCTTTTCTACTCTTTTAGTATACCATGCAAATTTTAGGAAATGTTGTGAAAGAGTGTGAACTATTGTGCACTTTTATGCACTCTTTTCGGAATAAAGCCGTCCATATCGCCTTTCGAACTCCTGCAATGCTCTTTTTCTAAGTTTCATAATGTTCCTGTAAGAATATTTCATCTCAACAGAAATCAAGTTCCAATCTTTTCCATTGACATAATGCGATGAAAGCACGATATATACATCTGTATTATCCATACTGTCAATTTGTGATATGATAATTCGCCTTTTATCAACTAATTCGTCAACAAGCGTTTGAATTTCGTTCTGCAGATCAACAATTTTTGACACCGCACTCCCCATTTTATCGGGATTGCCGGATGATTGAACGTCTACCTCTTTTGGAGATATTGATATAGAGGTTGCCATATCGGATAGCCTTTTAATTTCTTCCAGCTTATTCGCAATTGCATGGTCAATTCTGCTTATCTGTGAAAGATATTTGTCTGTTGTCATATCCTAATGCCTCCTAAATGGGTTTACCGCTGCTTCTACTTTTGCTTGCGTTCCGCTTCGCATCTCGTTTTCAAACAAAGCAACCGAATCTGGTGCATCGTCATGCTTTACTTTTCCGCTTCGCGTCATGGTTGTAAGTTCTTTCATAAATTTATAATATTGGCTCTGTCTGTCCATTTTTTTGAAATCACGGAAATAATAATCACGAATGATATTATCTCTTGCGTTTTCCATTCGAGTAATTTTGTTTGAGCAGTTAAACTTGAACCGTGCGCTACATCTTCCGCCTTGTTTTTTTACAATTTCCATTACATCGCGTCCAAAATATTCTCCGGCACTGTTGCTCTCGAACGTGACCGTCTTTACATTGTGCTTGATAAGAATATTTGCGCATTCCGGCTTTGTGAACTGCGTTCCAGCATTATCAAACACCACATCTACGATATAAACCTCGTTGCCGTACACATATCCAATCGGCATTGAGCAACTATCTTCTCCCTTATCTGCGCTATCGCAAGCCGCCATAATAGCGTCCGGTTCTCGGTCAACAGGAAGTTCCTCAAAATAATTGAGTTCATTTTCTGCAAACATTCGCCCTTTTGCTTCAAATGGCTCTTGTTGGAACTCTGCCGCCCACGTTTCTTCCGAAACAAGTTTGCGCTCCTTTTGGTAATAAACGGTTGTGAATATCTTGCGCAATCCTTTTTTATCTTTACGATAAATCTCCCAATTGCTTTCGTCCGTGATTGGGTCAAGTGCTGGAATAGCAACTTCTTTCCATCTCCACTCCAATTCATCAGCTTTATTTTGCAAAGCTGTAATCGGGTCATACAGACTGTATTTCGTTCCCTGTATGATAATAGGCGTTCCCTCTAATCGTCTACCAAGAACATCGTCTGTTACTTTCTCGCAAAGGAACTCTAATCTATCTCTATTTCGCGCTTCTTCATGGTTTTTAACGCAGTCATCAATATAGACAAGTACATTTGCTTCGGTACATCCTACGATTGCACCATCAATAGGTCTACAGGTAAATGTTGGGAAGATATTTTTGCTTTTAAGGTCAATTGATAGATTTTCAGCACTTTTATAGTCCTTTTCGCCTATCTTTGTTGCTTCCGGGAAAACATTTAAAAATCGCTTATATGTTTGTTCTGTTTCAAAATCCTGTAATAAACCGCCGTAAAATCTTTTTACAAGTCCTTCGCCTTTTCCGACACCAAATATACTTCCGTCTGGGTCGCGTCCTCCCATCATCTGCGCTAACTTTAATCCAGATGTTGTCTTTCCTGTACGCTTTGGCTGTGATACAGACAAAAAATCCAATTTCCCGTCATAAATTTCTTGATACGCTGATACAACCGGCTTTAAAACTATTTGTCGCGGAAAATAAAATCTTTTATATGGGTCTTTTGTGTCTAATTCTATGTATCTAAAAAAACTATCAACAAGATACGGGGATTCAAGCAATAAAATCTCATAATAGTCATTTAAAAGTTGAAATTCTATATCGTTTTCAAAACAGTAGTATTCCATTGCCGGTATATGAAATCCTGTTATTTCAAAGATAAGACTATCTATAATTTTTTTAACTCTGCTGGATAATTTAAGGGAAAACGGAATATCTTTATCAGAAATTCCACGCCTTACAGATGAAACATATGCATTTGACACTCTTTCAGCTTCACCGTCAACAACAATTTGATGTATCCCTTTGCGTTTTAAGTAACTGTCGTTACTTTTTAGTTGATTTATCAATTCAATGCTTGCCAAATAAAAAGCACCTCCGCAAAAGCAGAAGTGCCTTGACCTCTGCCTATAATTTTTTTAGGTTAGCGACTAACTCCATTTGTTAGCCGGTAAAATTTTTATTTTCCAATTCCTACGGTTGCTAAGTATTCAACATTATCTTTTGAAATATAGACAATGACTTTATCGCCGTGAGCCATATTGGGTTTTTCTGTGACTTCGATTTTGTTCTCATTTTCTACAAAAATAAATTCAACGCTCCCCTTATAGGTTATCAGTTGTCCGTTTATGCAAACCGTAATTATCTCATAGTTGTAAGCAGGAGTACATGAAGCTGTATTTTGATATCTAACATAAATTCCACTTTGTATCTCTTCTATTTCACATTCGTATTTTTCGGTTTTATTAGCCCAATTTAAAAATAATATCAATGCAACAATGCTAACAACAATAACAATAATGAGAATAATTGTTTTAAAAAATTTTTTCATAAAATCTCCATTCAATTCATGCATAACACTTTTTCGCAAACATCAATACATTCTTTTCTCTTCTCATCATTGGTGCACTTTCCATCTGCATTGTATCGGCAAGAAGTCAGATTACACTTTTTATTTGCATAAGCATTATTCACATTATCAATCCATTCACGGAACGAAATATCGTTGATTGTAGAATTGTCTAATACCGTGTCAGCTATCTCCTGCACCATTTTTCTGTATTGAAATTCCATCAATTATCAATCCTTAAAGCAATCCCTCAAACAATGTTGGTATTTTCTTCATTTCCAATGCACCTTGAACCCTTTCTTCTTATACTCCTCTACGGCTTTTTTAAGGCTCATATCGTCCTCATATTTTTCATTCAGCATAATCACTATGCTTCCTTTTTCAATGCCGTATATGTTGCAATCAGCAAGTTTCTTAGCCGTTCCAAGAATAGCCTTTGTCTGCTTTCGGCTCATTTCATAGGTTTTGGCTCCCATATTAACGATCATTTCTCATAAACTCCTCAAAATCTTCCATACATTTACGGCACAAGTCGTATGTGGTATTAAAAATGCCGTTTTTTGTAACCGAATTTCCGCACAGTATTCCTTTTTTAATTTCTGCACCGCACCTGTCGCAAGTGCGCCATTCTTTTTTGATGTTTCATTCTTCCACCAACTTTCTACCACACATCGGACAATAAGATATTTTCATTACCATTTCAACATTGATATCTTTGCTACTGCACGTAGCAAAAGTCGGGCATTTATTCAAATCACATGTAATTACAGGTATATTTGACAATCTATCAATCTTGAATTTGCCATAATTTGTTATGATAGGTAATTTTTCTTCACAAAATTCACACATAACACACCTCAATCAAAGTATTTTTTTGGACAATACGATGCAAAATACCGTCCGCATCACAATATGATTCTTCACAATCTATAAGACCTAAACTATAATTCCCTGCATTTTCATATGGAGTTTTGCAATAAGGACACACCTTTTTGTCGGTTTCGATTGGTGCACCACAATTAACGCAGTTTGTCATATTTTGAACCCCCAACCATAGCAAAAACCGGAATCCTCGTGAGATTCCGTGTCTTTCGTGTGTAATAAGTGTAATTGAATTGATATGGCATGGATTTGCACCATGCATGAGATTCCGTCAGTTAGTCTGCACCTACGAATAGGGAAAAATGGATTTTTATTTTCTAACGGATTTATAGGTGTAATTGCTTACGGCTTTTTACCAGACCTGTTGATAGCAATTCTTATTGCACACCTTTCTCTTAACCATTGATTAGCGTTTACCTTTTCCGCCACATATCAACGCCATGTTAGGGATTTGAATCCCAGAGACTTTTACATCCAGACTGTTTTCAAGACAGCACCCTCGACCAACCGGACACACGGCAAATATAGCGGTTGTAGTGTAACCGCTACACTCGAAATTGCTTTTGTCACTACTTTGTGCAATTTCATGCGGACTTTCTACCGCTTACGGCAAACCTTTTCCCAGGTTTATTGTCGTAAGTTAGCGCAGATACAAGGACTCGAACCTTGGCAACGATTTTACTCGTTGGAGAGATTAGTGATCTCCTGTGATACCATTACACCATATCTGCATAGCCGAGCAGTTTCCGTTTTTTACTTGCTCCACACTACCCCAAGTGCAAGGTTCTTTTTGTCAGCGGTTAGCGCCATCTTTTGAATGGCAACCGCTCAATCCAGTTCCCTGTGCTAAGTTTAACCGGTATATTGATTAGCACCTGCATTTCTGTAATAAACGCCCTCGGAGTGTACTGGCAACATCACCCATGATCGGTACGAGATTCGAACTCGTGTTACCACCGTGAAAGGGTGGTGTCTTACCGCTCGACTAACCGATCAAAACCGCCATCAGACGGTTAACAATATGTTTTACGTGCTATGCGTTACACGATCAACTTTTGTTGAATGATTGCTAGAAACCAACCGCCCAAACTCACAATCATGCACAGAACCGTCTCATTCCACATCTCTGTGCGTTACCGTCTTTGACGAGCGAGGATTCGAACCAACGAATACAGGAATCAAAATCCTGTGCCTTACCGCTTGGCGATAGCCCAATCATATATCAGCACCACATCAAAAGTATGTTAGATCCAATCAATAGGGAAAGAGAGACAAACCCAACTGTTTGCGCTTTGTTTTCTCGTTCAGTTATCGCAAAACTTAAAAATAATACGATCAACAGAAAATCAAGTGTTGATAAAATTGCTTTGATAATATCCATCTTTACTCCTCCGGCATATAATAAGCGACCTCTAAAACGTTCATTTCGATCATTTCAATAAAAACTTTGTTAGCACGTTCCTGTGACTCATATTTTCCAATCTCAACATCTCTTCCGTCAATGTGGAGGTATATGTATTCATCCCTTTGCGCAATAACGTGTGAATCGAGTTCAAACGCAAGATCTCTTTTCTGCGAAATTACTGTCATTGCTTCTTTTCCTCCCATTCTTTGCTATATGCCATTACACATCACCATCCGCCCTGTGGTTTGCTCTTTCAATGTCAAACCCTTCCGGATAACGCGCCTTAAGCTTTTCTACGTTCATTTGCATGATTTCATCAAGACTCCATCCAAATGATTCACAAAGCATTGCTAAATACCAACAAATATCTCCTGCTTCTTTCTTTGCATGGTCAATATCAAGCTGCTTCTCATGGAAAATCCACTTTTTAATCATGTCGTTGAACTCTCCAACCTCACCGGACAATCCAAGACAGGCATTGAAGATACCGCCAAGGTCATAATCCTGCAATGCGGATGCAATATTGTTCTTTTTGCAAAGTTTAAGCAAATCAAGTTTATCCGAAATTCTATCTGTTGCCTTACGGTCATTTGTCCGCATGGCTAATTTCTGATACTCATTTCCGGTCATATGTCATTCATCCTTTCATTCTTCAATCCCAATCAAACGATTCAACATCAATGCTGCAGCTTCTTTAAAATCCTCTTCTCCAAGGTCAAGATCGTTCCCGTTTCTATCCCTTGAATCCCAAAACTTTTCATCCAAGGCACTTAACATACTTTCCAAGAAGCCGTTATACAATGTTCCTTTGTTCAGCAATTCATTTCGAAGCACAATTACTGCCTGTTGAACTGTTTCCGGCGTGAATCTGAATCTAATGTCACCGCTCATATCAATATCCGGCAGACCAATAGTTTCAAAAGTGAACTTTGGAATTTCATCAACTGCAACGCGAAAATCAACGCTTTTGACGTTTTTAATCTTCTTGTCGTCTATGCAGCATTCAGTTCCGCGCCAATCTCCATTTGGGTTTACGACCTTAACTTTTGGAATCGGATTATCCATACAAATTCTCCTATCTAGCCTTATAACGTTTTTCTAACCCGCATTTCCTGCAACGATACACTTTTATGCTATTAAACAACTTATCACCGTCCATAATGTCTGTATTGAACAGAAGTTCCCAATCATGCTTACAGAAACATGAACGGATATACTCAATCAATATCCTCATGGTGTTTGACCTCTTTTTGTTATTTTTAAAATTTTTTGGAAACGTAGTTGCGATTCGCAACGTGAAAGTGAATTGTTATAAATTTATTATATGCTGTTTGCTATGAAAAATCAATGCTTTGTTTTGTGCAAAGTGGTTTTTTATTTTTTCAGGAATTTGAGGGACTTAGTAGCCGCCCTGTGGTCTTTCTGTCAGACCCCCTCCCCATGCATTCAGGACAATTGTTAGTGCTGCTTTGCTTGGTTCGTTTGCTCTGTTAGAATTGTGTGCCATTCTCAAACATTTTGCACAATTCTGTATGCCATTGGTATAACTATTCGCTTAACTCCGCTTTTCCGAATAGTTGCGAATACTTGTAAACGCTACAACCGTTGGTATTACTGCATTTGTGAATTGTAGAATAACCACACACAATTTAAACCGTGTTATTTGCCGCTGCGTCTGTGAATTGTGTATCGATCGCGTGCAATTCTTGACCGTTTTTCTCGTCCAGCCTTGGCAACTCCTGCGCCGTGACTGCCTTGCGTTGTGTAGCATTATCGCCGATTCCCGGCTGATTCATGCCGAACTCGTTATTGCCTACGAACATTGTACCAACCGGACTATTAGAATCATAGGCACGATCGAGGATACAATCTTTACGTGATCGTTGTAATTTTTGCCACATCTTGAAAGCCAACGAACTTGGCTCTTCACTACTCCATACATCCATAGTGTTTGTAGGTATATTACAAAAATAACTAAATGCCACTGTGCTCACCAGCTTACTGTACACATTGGAGATGTATATATAATAATCACAAAGCTTATACAATACCTCTCTGTCATACCTGTTGCAATTAGTCGGTATAGTTGCATCACCAAGAGGGCTTATACTCTTGTCCTTTAATACTTTCGTATCTGGGAATAAATGCATTCCTACGTACTGCATAACGGCTTTCCATTGCCTCTGTCCAGCTTTTAACAGATCTTCGATGTGAAATTCTATACATGCTTGATCTATCAAATCTTGCACAGTTGATGTATATATCTGCACTGTGCCTAGATCCACTATAAGACTTGTTAAATCTACGTTTTCTATATCCTGCATATACTTTTCACACCTCCGATCTGTTTAATCTCTCTGTCTTTGGTATACACTATTTTCACGTTTAAAGTCAACAAGAAAATTTTCACACACCTATAGACAGTGGGTATATATATTTACGCCGCGCGTGTACGCGGATATACACTTAATATATAACCTATAGGCTTTAGATACAGCATATTTATAGCCAATTTAAAAGATTAAGAAAAAGAGAGAGAAAGAGAAGCATAGTTCTGAAAAAGCGACGTCAGACGATTGTGTCGTGTTATGTCAGACGATTGTCAGACGATTTTTTATAAAAACTGGTACTATTCTATCATTTTCCGGTTTGGTTTTATTCAACTAACGTTATCCTTGCTTATAAAAATTTAAGAAAAGTTTTATAGTTTATTTGCGATTTTTCGGGGATTTTGTAAGATATGCCAGGATGCGTTGTCGATTTTGGATATAGCAAAAAGAAAAGGCAGCCGGAAAATCTGCCCTTGTTTGAAAAATATTTACTTGCATTCTGTCTGATCTGGATGTAGTATATAAATATGTCGCACGGCATGGATGCTTGCCGCTGTGGTTCTGCCAGCGATTCCGGCAGACAGGGATTGAAATAATTATATTCTTAGCAACACCAGTGAAAAAAGAGTGGGTTAGACGTTTAATCTTTCCCACTCTCTTTCTTTTAATCCTCTTCGCCGTACTGCTCTTTTATATCTTCCTCGATTTCTTCGGCTGTCATCATCCCACCGAAACAGATTGCCATACAATTAAAATCGGTGTCACTTATTACGGCTCTTGCTCTGTCGCTTAAATCTAAACCGTCTAGGTAATCAGCAACCATCTTATTAAGTTTTTTCAGATCATCGCCACCGCGCTTGGTGATCTCGTTTATTTCGTTCCTCGTGTACTCCGTGTAGTTTTTCATTGCGTTTTCCTCTCTTTCTTATGCGTTCTTCCCTGCTCCGTAGCACTCATAAAAGCTATCTACAAGCTTTCCAAGCTGTTCCGGTGTTAACTGCTCTTTCAGTTCATCCGGAATCCATTTGTAAGACTCGCGGAATGTATCGCTGCTTCTGCCAATCTTGGATGCTTTCTTGACTATTTCGAGCTTGTACATTTCCCCAAGTTCTTCCAGTGTGATCTCTCCGGCTTTCACTGCTTCTCTTCCTTCTCTGGTTAAGATCTCCATAGCTTTGTCTTTGCTGATTGTTCCGATTCCTGTGATCTTCATATGTTGTTCTCCTTTCGCCCTTGCTCTATTTCTTTGATCTGTCTATACTATAACATTTTGTGCCTTATATGTCAATAGTTTTTTGTGCCTTATCTTAAAATTTTTTCGTCATGCTCCAGCTTTTCTGCGACAGCAAGTTTAATAAAATCGTTTGCGCTCTTGTATCCAAGTTTTTCTATGCGCTCCTTTGTGCCTTTTATAAATCTGCAATTAACGCGCTCAAACTTATCATCGTATTTGTAGATTGCACGCCTTGTTGCTTCTGTTGTTTTGCGTTCCATGCTCCACACCTCTCTTTCTGTGTTTGTTACCATTATAGCATTTGTGCCTTATATGTCAAGGAAAAGTTTTCTTTCCTTATATAATGTTTAATGCGTTTTGTGCCTTATACATATTTCACAAGTAATTTTATGTTTTGTGCCTTATATTTTGTATATTATGTCAATTGTTTTTGTGCCTTATATTTACTATAATACAAGTATCAAATGAAGCGTGAAAGAAAGAGAGGAAAACAACATGAAAGATATGAAATCAGCAACAACATTATTAGAAAGCAAAGGTTATTATATCTCAAATCAGTTTGACGGTTTTACAACTCTCCCGGATGAATACGAGTTGAGCGACGTAAACGGCAATGTGGTTATTGACCATTTGAGCGAAGCACAGGTTTTACAGATTTCAGAAATTTTATAAGGAGGGCTTATACATGAGAAAGACGGGAATGCGTTTTACATGGAGAACAACAAAGAGCAGTGACGCGATCAATGAGCTGAAAAAGAACAATATCGCGTTTGAGTATAACCACTTCGGGGAACTTACAGCCGACTTTTACGGCATCGGCATTTTTGAAAAAGTCGATTTTGAACATATCCAAGGTGATGTATTTGAAATCTGCATAGCATAGCCGAAACGCTCCGATCTTGGAGCGTCAGCCGTGGGATAGTCGCCCGGCTCTGATGATGGCAGACCAGAAAGGGAAACATTATGGAAATAGTAAAAATTGAAAACAACAAAATTTATAGCATTTCTACACTTTGCGACAGAGACAACACTTTTGAAATTGTGGGTAAAATCCCGGTTGGCTTTTTCGTTTGGAATATCGGTGGAAACATGGGAACGCATGAATATATTCCGGTTTGCGAAGATTTGCACCCAGAAGATAAAGACAATTACGAGATCAACACGGCAACTCTTAAAGCTGTAAAAGTCGCGCCGGATGAATGGGAAAAGCTCAACAAAGCGGCATCCTGGGGCGTTGGAAACCTTAGGCAGGCAGAAAAAGCCTTAAAGAGCAAGCGCCACGGATACACGTCCGACAGAAAAAGAGCTGCCGCAGAACTCACAATTGAAATTTTCCGCAGAATTTGCGAATAGTCGAAACCGCCCGCGCGGCGGTCTGCAGGAACTGCCCCACCTGCACCGATGAGACAGGGCGCACAATGAAAGGATGGTTGATTTTATGACAAAAGTGGAACTAATGAAAGAATTTGACGACTTGGAAAAAGAAAAAGGCGTACGCATTGAGGGAATTTACTGGAATAGCAAGAAAAGCGCCATTGAAAACGCTATAGAGTGCCTAAAGTGCCCGGACGAACTGTTAGACAAGTATTTTGCCATTGTGAGTCTGAAATATGAGAATACCGGGCGCGTGATTGCTGAAAATGGAGACTTTAAGCGACATAGCTTTAATAGGTTGTATGTTTACAACACCGCTAGAATGATTTTAGCAGACTAGGCAAGGTTGGCTTTTCCGGGGTTCGATTCCCCGGCTTGCCTTTTACCCAAAAATGAGCAAATACAAAGAAAGAGGTAGAAATATGGGAAGTTATAGCGATCTTGTGCGCGGTGCAGTTGCCCAAGCGCACGAAAAGCAAAAAGAAATAGAAAAGCATACAGTTTTCACAACGCGCCACAACTCCGGCGCGTGTACTGTTACGCGTTTTTACAAAAAAGGTGCTGCTATTTGGTGCGAAATGATTACCGGATACATCCGGGAAAATTCGCGCGTTTACAAAATAAATACAGATAAACCATATATAAGGGATATGGGCGAATATTGGTATTTGTCAGATCAGGAAAAGGAAGCTGTGAAATATCTTTTAAATAATTAGGCGGCACTCTTCCGCCTCTTTCCGCGTGCCTGGTGGTGTTTCGAGCTGGTTCGATTCCGGCGGCGTGGGTTCTGTGAATATCAGTACTCACACGCATTTTACAGGTAAAGGAGGAATATATATGGCAAAATGGGAATACTTGGGCAAACGCGAAATTATGCGCCGGGTGTCCGCTCTTGGTTATCCGGTGGCATCCGGCAAACTGTGCAGCTATTCCAAATTTGAGGGTGTCGAGTGGCTAGAATCGCCAGAATTAAAAATAACCGTACAGCGCGGCGGCGATTGGCTACGAATCACACAGACAACCTACAACGCAATTACGGAAGAACCAGAGCATACAACGCAGACATACTGCAGTTACATCGACAACGGTTACACAAAAAGCTATTGACTTGTCATGTCTGCTATGCTAGTCTTTAAGGGCATATAAATAACCCTTATAGTACAATTGATTATGCACGCGGCGCGTCACCCCTAAAAAATCTAGGCGCGCCGCATCAATCTATTAAAGTTAGTCATCTCAAGATAATTGCACGTTTGTTACACGTTTTTGAGAATCCGTGAAAATGGAATATCGACCCAAAAAACGCTACCCCAGGGGGGTACAAAAAATTACGATTTTTCCCGGGCGCGCGCCGGGAAATTATTTTTGAAAATTTTCTTTCGTAAAAATCAAAGAACGTGCCGCATAGTCACTTTTACTCAACTCTTCTATCAGCTTTTCCCTAGTCATATCCGGATTCGTCCGGCGCACGTACTGCAAGAGTTCTGAAATTTTATCCATTATGCAACCTCCATAAGTTCAATCAATAGTCTGTCTGCTATTTCAAACACTTCTCTTCCGTATGTAGCCAAGAAGTCCGCTACAATTTCCTCTGTATCAATATCCATGTATACATTATACGAAAGACAGAACGCATGACATAATTCATGGCATAGTACACGGTCGAGGAATCTTCCGCGCAAATCATCCGCAAGATATACCGTTTTCGTGTTCCTGTCGGTCATGCCTACCGTTCTGCTTCCGTCACTTCTCTGTAGCATATCACTATGACGCGATATTTTGACCAAATTCCATGTTTCGTTGTTTATCGTGAACAATTTACCACCTCACAAACAAAGAGGGCAAAATGCCCTCTCTATTACATTTTCGTGACAAGCGTAGTCAACTTGGTCTTGGTCAACTGCTTCTCTTCCGGTGACATACCGGAAAATAACTCTGTCACATCTTCTGAAAGCGATTTCATGTACTTTTCAAGCTCTTTCATCTTTGCGTCCTTATCAGCCGCGGAATCTCCGTGATGCAGTTCCTTGGTTTCAATATAGCTTCTCCGGCTCATTCCCGATCTGCCCTCTCTTGCATCGTGAGTACCGGTACTCATACCATTATTACCACTCATAGGCTCTGAATAGTACATTTTCCCTTTGCTCATGCGGTCAAGATCTCTCATGCGCTCTGCATCCGACATATCTTCCCATCTGCGGTAATCTTCCGGCATCTGATGATAATATGGCGGTTCTTCATATCCTCTGCGCGTTCCGCGTCCTTTCGGTGCGAATCTTCCGTTTGAGTACCGGTACTCGTCATAGTATCTTCTTCCCGGATAATCTCCAAATTCTTCCACCATCCGCAGGATTTCTTCATTTTCGGACTTTTTCATAGCTTCAACAATGCTATAGTCCTTGTCAAAGCATACGATGTTCTTTGCAATCTCTGTCCAATCCTTAAGATCATCAAGATTCTGCCCTTCAAAGTTTTCGATTCCGATGCCGTCAACATGGGCTTTCACGCAATCCATAATTTGTTTCGCAAACTTATGCATAATATCAAGCCTCCCTTACTGCAATCAAGTTACTGTTCTGTACCTCGATAGCCTGTGTTGATGTATTCTGAACGGCTACCGTACTGCAACATCCGCATGGCACGTCCACGTATGCCTGCGCCGAAACGTTAAACAGATTTTCAACTGCGGCAGGCGTTACGACCATCTTTGTTGACTGCAAAGGCTCTCCATCAACTGCAATTGCAAGAGAAATCTCTCCAACTGTACCACCTGTCGGTATCTGAATATTGCCGGAATATGATACGAGGAATCTCGCCTTGCACTGATTAGTGATACCTCTTAGCTTGATAATTCCGCTCCCCTGTCTGTGTACGATACATTTTGTTCCGTTTACGGCTGTCTCTGTGAATGCCACATCTTCTCCGGCTGAAACAGTTTGTAATGCAATTCCTGTTACTTCCATTATCTTTACCTCTCTTTCATAGAATAAGGGCAAACATTATAGTCTGCCCTTTGTGCTTGTAAGTAATACTGCATAGCAGACATAATCTTGTATTCAGTTCTCCGAGTGGAAACTCGAAAGAAACTCGAAAAAACTCGATTAAGATACTCAATTATTCAGTTTTAGCAGTTACAACCGGTGTTGCATCCGCATCCATATGCATAAGCATTAGGGTTAGGAACGACATATGCCGGGATAGCAGACGGATTTACCGCATTGATAATCTGCTGTGTCTGAGCTGCCATCTGAGTTGTAAGAAGTGCGCTCTGGCGATCCTGTGAAGCCGCTCTGCGAAGGTCGCTATTTTCTGCCTGTAAGCTAGAAATCTTTTCATTGCAGAGATAATCAAGAATTGCACGCGTTCCTGCATTCTGGCTGTCGATAATATCTCTTGTATTATTGTTCATTGTGTTCTGCAAAGCGCAAGTGTTCTGCGCCATGTTGTAGTTTACACCTTGGATAGCTTCTCTTGTTTCGCAGCAACAATTTGAAAGCTGTGCCTGTAATGCGTTGGTATTCTGCATATTAGCGACTGTATCAGCATTGATAGCCTGCTGAATACCGAATCCGGTCTGTAAGATATTGGTATTGATACCATTCATGCCGGTTTGCACTGCATAGAATCCGTCACAAAGCCCGTTTGTGATGCCATCAAGTTTTGACACAACTGCCTGATTGTCGAATCCGCGCTGAATCTCGCTTCCGACACCGCCATTCATTCCGTTACCACCGAATCCGTTACCGAATCCACCCCATCCGAAAATGGCAAAGATAACGATAATGAACCATAACCATGACCCCTCTGCTCCCCATCCGCTGTTATTTCCGTTTCCGTCAATGTTTGCGACAAGCGGAACGGATGCTGTGTTACCTGTGTTGAACATAGTTTTTACCTCCATAATTCATTTTTATATACATAATCTTGCAAGAATTAGTATCACATTCCTAATTGGTTCTTGAACGACTCAAAAGCCTTGTCTGCGTCAATTCCCTTTTCTTTGCACAAATTTCTAGCCATCTGTTCAATGCCCTTAGAATCCCCCTTTTGCGCCATCTGCATAGCATTACGAGCCATTGGATTGTTCATAACGCTGTTATTACCCATCATTTGTTGTAAAAACTGTTGTGGGTTTCTCATTCCCTGTAACATCTGCATAGGATTCATTAAGACTCACTCTCCTTTTGCGTTCGTGAAGATTTTCTCTGCGTTTGCGAAGATAACTTATCTTCCAATTCTTCCATTTTCCCAAACAAGCAATCTAACTTATCAGTAATAGCCTTTGTCGCATCGTCAGATAGTCCTATTTCGATTCTTTTATCATCACTTGAAGAATCTGCCATCTGTTCATTAAAAGGCTTGTAAACGGTCTTTCTGATTGTTCCATTGGCATCCCATTGTTTTGCTACGATTGCGCTCATGTCCTGCATAGGGAAAAATGCAACACTTCCGTCCATCGGTACATCATTTGCCATGATCGCTGATTCCGATTGCACTACTTTCCCTTGGATTCCAAGAAACTGTGGTTGCATCTGCAGAATCTGTGGCTCCGGCTGTTGAAATCTCTGCATTGGGTTGTACTGATATGCGGCATAGCTTGGGTTTGGGTTAAATGCCATATTCTGATTTTGCATCTGATACATTTTCTTCCTCCAATACTTCCTTGATTGCGTGAATCATTGCTGACTGATACACAAGCGGAACCTTTGACACATCTTCTCTTGTTAAGATTTTTTCAAGAATTTCATCCGTAAATAACATTCCGCATCCCTCCTATGCTTATATTTTGGCATAAAAAAATACGGTTCTTCCGCAAGAAATACGCAGAAAAACCGCACAAAAAAAGAACGCCCATAGCGTTCCAAGTTTACCATTTGTAGAAAAGAATCTATAGCACTTGTGCAGACTCCTTTCTTTTGTGTTAAGTTTTTGAGTACCATTTTGAGTACCAATTTTTTTAAGACGCCGCAAGCACAGTGTTTATGCGACTTTTTAAACAGTCCGTACGGGAATCGAACCC
>ERZ1034976.196-NODE-196-length-57333-cov-38.538427_pt1 | contig 57333 bp, 31 predicted proteins | sample MGYA00520623_ERZ1034976 | MGnify/ENA primary metagenome ERZ1034976 (study PRJEB33766, sample SAMN09781774) | gut metagenome | biome: gut microbiome | host: Homo sapiens | place: Madagascar | study: EMG produced TPA metagenomics assembly of the PRJNA485056 data... | reverse complement strand
GCATTTTGGCAACGCAGATGCCGTGCCGCAGCTGCCGGAGCGGTGCTTAAGCCGTCAGGCGGGAATTGTGCGGTGTTGCCCTAGCTTTCGGCGGGGTGGGGTCACCCCGCCCTACTGATTGTTTAAGGGTGTGCTGCCCATTATAATTTGTTCTGTAGGGAACGGTCTTGACCGTTCCGAGGCCTTGTCCGATTGGTCATGATGGGATTTGTGGCAGGGCAACATGCCTGCGGGCGCAGTGGCTGTTCCAAGGCGTTGGATTCGATTGCTTTAGGTTTGCGGCAAGGAACCACCCCTCAGGCCGCTTCGCGTCCAGCTCCCCTCCAGGGGAGCCACCACAATCATAAGGTAAGATACCGGCTCCCCTTAGAGGGGAGCTCCGGCGAAAGCCGGTGAGGGGTGGTTCCTCGCGCAGAGCCTGATAAATGGGATTTGTGACTGGGCTCATCCGGCGGCCAGGGGGCTGGCCGCCCTACTGATTGTTTAAGGGTGTGCTGCCCATTATAATTTGTTCTGTAGGGAACGGTCTTGACCGTTCCGAGGCCTTGTCCGATTGGTCATGATGGGATTTGTGGCAGGGCAACATGCCTGCGGGCGCAGTGGCTGTTCCAAGGCGTTGGATTCGATTGCTTTAGGTTTGCGGCAAGGAACCACCCCTCAGGCCGCTTCGCGTCCAGCTCCCCTCCAGGGGAGCCACCACAATCATAAGGTAAGATACCGGCTCCCCTTAGAGGGGAGCTCCGGCGAAAGCCGGTGAGGGGTGGTTCCTCGCGCAGAGCCTGATAAATGGGATTTGTGACTGGGCTCATCCGGCGGCCAGAGGGCTGGCCGCCCTACTGGCCTGGCAAATATTTCACCGAACCTATGCCCACAAATACAAAAATGCCGCAGCAGACTGTTACATCTGCTGCGGCATTTCTATTTAGGGGTTAATGGGCTGGGTTACAGCTCATTGTTCCGGCTGTGGGATTACTGCAGAATGCCGGTTTTCTTATCGAAATGATAAGTGCGGCCATCGATGACTGCATCGCCCTTAGCCATAGTGCCATAGATCGGGTCGAAATAGTAACGCTTGTCAGCGCTCCAGCCCTTGATCATGTGGCCCTGTGCATCGTAACGGACCCACTTGCCGGTACCATCGGCGCGGTCAGCCCACTGGCCAGCTTCGGATTCCTGATAGACATCCTTGCTGGTGGCTTTCTTGCCCTGATCAATAGAGTCCAGCCAGTACCAAGCATCGGAAGCCGGGTCATAGATTTCCTTGCCGCGGCCTTCCAGACCCTGGCGAACGCCATTTTCGTACCAGAAGTCAGCACCGTTGATGGTCAGCCACTGGCCGTCCAGAGCGATACCGGTGTACTGGTCAAATGCGCAAGGTACGCCATCAATATCGCCTGTACCCTTAGCCATAGCGCCGGTGATCAGGTCAAAGTAGTAGGTGCCCTTATCGGTCGTCTGCCAGCCCTTGACCATGTGGCCGTTCTCATCGTAACGGACCCACTTGCCGGTGCCATCGGGCTTATCAGCCCACTGGCCGGCGGCGGATTCCTGATAAACGTCCTTGCTGACGGTCATTGCGCCGCCCTGGACAGCATCCAGCCAGTACCAGGCATCGGAATCGGGATCATAGATCTCTTTGCCGCGGCCCTCAGTACCCTGCTTCACGCCGTTTTCGTACCAGTACTTCTTGCCGTTTTCTTCAACCCAGCCGTTCTTCTCACCGTACTTGGCGGTGTAGTCCTTGCCGTTGAAGTTGACAGCAGCGGTGGTAACGCCGCTGGTCTGCTTTACAGTTGCATCCACGAACTGAGCGCTTGCGCAGTTCTTATCGGTGCAGGTAAAGACAGCCATTGCGGTAACGGTGGTCTTTTCAGCAGCGCCATGAGCGGTGCGTTCCTCGGCTTCGAGAACCTGGTTTTCTTCGCCGCCGTTGTTGGTATTATCACCGGTGTTGCCGCCAGTATTATCCCCCTCGCCAGGATTGGTGGGTTCAGTGGTTTCAATTTTCTTGAACTCTGCACTGATTTCAAAGTTACACTCGCTCATGCCAACCGTATACGTACCACCATCTTTGACATTATCGGTGATATCGCTCATACCATGGATGGCCTGTACCAGTTCATAACCAGAATTCGGTGTAACTGTTACAGCCATTTCAGCGTCCTTAGGTGCGCGTTTCAAGCCAGATTTACCATTAACCGTAACGGTAATTGTGCCACCTTCAGCCGGCTTTGCCTCAGTTACAATAGTGTACTCAACAGTCGTGAACTGTACGCTGACATTTACATCGCCGTCCGGCATTTTGAAAGTGTAGGTATTTTCATCTACCTTTGTAGTGGAGACATCAACTTTGCCAGATGTAACCGTTACACCTGCCAGCTTAGTCAGCAAAGTATCCGTATCTATCGGGTCGATCTTCAGTGTAACAGTATCACCAGACTTCAGACCCTCAAGCTTTTCAGTTTCCTGTCCATTGACCGTAACTTTGCCGTCGCCGCCCTTGGTAACAGTTACTGTGTAAGTCTCGGTCGCAATTTCCTCAAACGCAGCAGTAATGGCAACATCACCAGCGGGCATGGTGAACGTGTAGGTATTGGCATCGGTGCCAGCCTTCAGGGTAATCGGCTGATTGTTGTTGTCGGCATCCGTATAGGTTGCTTTCAGGCTGTCAGCGGTCAGCTTGTAGCCTTCCTTAGCACTGACAGTAACGGTAATCTCCTTACCCTCAACTGCGGTGGTCGGGTTAGCGGTTACAGTGCCGTTATCAACAGGAGCTGCGGTAACCTTGTATTCCTTAACAAACTCTGCGCTGACGTTGACAGGGTAAGCAGGCATTGCAAAGGTGTAAACATTGGCGTCTTTTTCGTCAACGGTTGCCTTTACGGTCTGTTCGTTGTTGTCAGCGTCTTTGTAGGTAACCTTCACGCTGCCAGCCTTCAGGGCATAGCCGGTCGCGGGCTTAGCAGTCAGGGTTACGGTTTCTTTCTCAGCTGCTTCTTTAGCGGAAGCAGTGATCTCGCCATTGGTCAGGGCAGCAACATTAACCGCATAAGTCTTAGCATTCTTTGCAACGCTGATGGTCACATCGCCGTCCGGCATGGTGAAGGTGTAAACCGTCTTAGCCTTTTCGGTGGTAGCCTGGGCTGCGGCTTCGTCCTGCGCTGCTTCCTGAACTTCAGTCAGAGCAACATCGGTATCGCCGTTCTTTGCGGTAACGGTAACGATATCGGTGCCTTCCTTTTCTACGGTCAGGGTAACGGTATCGTCCTTGATGTAGGTGTTGTTGGTGGTGCCCAGGGTCAGGGTAACGCCTTCAATCTTGTCCGGCAGGGTTACAGTGTGAGGTACGCTCTCGGTTGCAGTATGGCAATCAGAGCACAGGTACACATTGTTGCCAACGGACTTGGTTTCCAGCTCGTCCAGAGCCCAGGTATGGCCCTTGGGCAGTGCGCCGTCAGCGTACACCTTCTCGCCCTTGGTCAGGCCGTACTTGGTAGTGCGGGCCTGGGTGTAAGCAGGGGTATCGCACCATGCTTCAACGGAAACATCGGTGGTTGCGCCGCTGCTCAGGTCGCTGACCATGTCGGACATCGGCATGGTTTCAACCAGGTTAGCGCACCACATGAACTCTTCGTTCTTGTTCTTCTCGTCAGAGCTGCCCATGTTCTGGTTGTAACTCGGGTTGTAGTTCCAGGACTCGGTCTTGTAGCTCTTACGCTGGTCATAGGAAAGGCCGGAATCATCGGTCTTAACAACCGGCTTGCCGTCGGAATCCAGCTCCTTATAGGTGTTGGACAGGTTGGTGCCGACAGAAACGATCAGCTGATCCTTGGTGGTGTTGATGCCGGTGGCAATTCCCTGCTCATTCCGCACCATGCTGTAGCTGTCACGCAGGGTCAGGCCAGCCAGAGGATGGTTCTTGAAGGTGTTCAGATACTTCACACTGTCGGTATCCTGTTTGCTATCCATGATAACCATGCTCATGCCGGTAAAGTGGGTATCGGGAACGATTTCCGTCTTGTTGGAACCATCGCTATTCTTGACAGGTTTACCGTCTTTGTCCTTAACGACAGTTTCAACCTTCTTCACGCCGCCATAGACGGTGTTGTATTCCTTCACTTCTTCCACTGCGCCGGTGGTCGGGTCCATACGGTAGATGGCGTTGTTGACGTTGAAGTACAGCTTGCCATCATACAGTGCGGTAGAGTGTACCAGTGCGGGGTAGATCCGCTTTGCAGCAGCGTCTGCCAGGCACTCGGTGTTCAGGTTGTTTTCAACCTTGGTATGCTTATCTTTTGCACTGGTATCAATCTTATAGATGGTGCCAGCTTCGGCCAGAACCTTGGCATCGCTGTCGTTGGTGCTGGTTTCCTTCAGATCGTTGTAGTACATCAGGATGATATCAAACGGGTCATCCGTCTTGGTAAAGCTGCTCATGCTGAAGTTCATGCCGCCGGAGCTGCTGGAATCCTTTTCGCGGATATAGTAGTTCGCAGTACGCGGACGTGCTTCCAGAGTATCGGGGCCCTGGTTCTGCATCTTCTTCATGAACTGCTGGTTGTTACCAGAGCTGCCGGAACCAGAGCTGCCGGAACCAGAGCTGCCGCTGTCGCCGTTCTCGGCCTGCTTGCGGCGCATGTCGTTATACAGGTTCTGGTTGGTCGTGGTATCAACGTAATAGAAGTAATTATCGTCGAAGTAGATGGGGCTGCAGATAGAGGTGAACCAGGTATCCTCGTAGCAGGTATCGGTGTAACGTTTCTCGTTCTTGTTATCATCCCTGGTGTAAGAGTAATGCGGCTTGCCGTTGTTCAGAATGACATTGCCTTTATCGTCCTTATCGGGTTCCTTGTTCTTGGTGTAGGTGTAGCCATCGTACAGCGAGTCAATGTAATCATAGTACTTGCTGTAACGGCCTTCCAGACCGGAGGGAGAAACCAGGAAGTTGACATGGCGCAGGTCGCCTGCGTTCTCAACGCGGGTCTGGGCCATGCACTCGGTGTTCACGTCATCATAGCAGACGTCAACATAGTACCAGTTCTTGTTGGCTTCGCCGGTGGTCATCGTAGCAGAGTTGCTGTTGCCCTCCAGCTTGTTGACCTTGACTGCGTTGAAGTAGTGGACGTTGTTGAACATGCCGCCGCCGAACGCATTACCGGCAATACTGGTATCAGAAGTATCGCAGTAATACAGGATCTGGGCAAAGTCAACAACAGCGTTATCGCCTACTTCATCAGCGGTCTTCCAAACTTCTTTGCCGTCAACGGTCTTTTTATAGATTTTCTTGTTGTCAGGCAAATTCTGGACCATGTAGTTAAATGCAGATGCATAGCCCAGGCAGATGCAGCCATACTCAACGCCCTTAGCGCCGATCTCGCCGCCCAGCAGGGCGCCGAAAGCAGTCATCTGGATGGGGTCGTTGTTGCCGCCGCCGGTGATATCGCCCATGGAGCCCATATCGAATTCTGCAACCTGGGAGATCCAGTCGTGCAGGATCAGCAGCTTGGTGACATAGTCAGCGCTGTCACCCAGCTTGGCAACCTGTGCCAGGCCTGCATCACGGATGGCTTTCAGAGCTTCGCCATAGTTCATGACGTAAGACATGAACGCCTGCGGCAGCATGTTCAGCATGAATGCCATGGTGGTCGGCGGGACATCATCGTTCGGATCAATGCTGCACAATACCTTGATTGCGCCCATGGTGCCGGTGATGCTGCCATCCTCGCCCTGCTTCTGAACGCCCTTAGAGGTCCAGAACGGGGCAACCACGCCGAAGTACTCTGCTTCGTCCTGGTTGAACTGCGACAGCTGGAAGTAGTAGTAGTTCATCTGCGCAGTCGAGACATCGTAAGTATTGGTGACCTGGTTGCCCTGGTCGTCCACATACACGGCAGTCTTCTGGCTGTCGTACAGCAGCAGGCTGTTCTTGCCCTTGTTGTCGCCGCTCTGATAGGTGAAGTTCACCTTGCTTGCGTCAACTGGGTTGTTCTGCATATCGTACCAGCTGCCGTCCTTCATTGCGGACACCAGGGTAACGCCGGTGCCGCCGGAGGTGGTATCCAGGGTCGGGGTGCCGCCCACGTTGATGTAGACGGAATTGTCATTCTGGTCTACCACAACGCTGACCGGCATGGTCTGCATCGGCTTGGTTTTGATTTCTTCGCCGCAGACAGCGCACTTGAAGGTGATGCTGGTGCATTCCCAGTCAATGGTAACGGGAGCGCCGGCAGAAATTTTGCCAGTTTCGCTGTCATAGAACAGCTGGGCGTTGCTGTAGTCATCGGCCAGCTTGCCCTCGACCTTCTTCATTTCCCAGTTGAAGGTAGCAACAAAGTTGCCATCTGCATCCTTGGACACGACATGGCTCTGGCAGGGCAGGGCGGCAATGTCGTCGGTGCGGGTGGTGGGTTCCTTGTATTCCTTCTTAACCGGGCTCTTGTCAGCGGGCACGCTGGCAGAGTAAACGGTCTTGCCGGCAACGCCGGGCTTTGCATCGGTGGTATTCTTGGTTACGGTGCCTTCTACCTTCTGGTAGGCATCGCCCTTTTCACAGGTATACACAGCGGTGTAAGCCCAGCCGTCATCGGTCTTGGTCCAGTAGCCGTCGGGGGTCTCTTTCCAGGTATGGGTGTGGCCATCCTCCGGGTTGGTGTCATTCCAGTACCATTTCGGCTCGCCATAGGTATGGCCGTCTGCAGCGGCGCTGGCAGCAAAGGTATCGGAGTTTTCAGCAACGTAAGCCTGTGCGTAGCTGTCAGCCTGCTGCGCAATCACTTCATCATCGCTGTTGGTCATGGACTCCATCGCAGAGGTCATGCCGGAGCTGCCGGTAAAGGTAACGGCGGTCACAACGCCTGCGGCGTTCGTCTCATAGCCCAGGTCGGTAACGGCGCTGGACAGATGATACGTTTTGATGGTGGCAGCCATCACCGATGCCATCTCGTCCTTGTTCAGGCCATAGGCTTCGGTGTTGATCTTGCCGGCTGCGGCGTTGGCGTACATGGCATCGGCCAGTGCATTTTCCAACGCTGCAAGGCTCATGCCCGCCTTGCTCTGTGCAGTCGCTTCCAGCTTGGCATCGTCCTGCTCCAGTTCATGCACTTCGCCCTGGGCAGCCAGCGTTTGGGCTGTCTGCTTGATCAGGTCTGCGGTGCTGGTGAACTTGGGCAGGGACTGCACAGCGCTGGCTGCGCTTGCCGCGCTAGCTGCAACAGACTGCGCTACCGAAGAATCAATCTTGGTAGTTTCGGCTGCTGCGGGAAGCGCCACGCTTTGGGCAACCATGGCTGCTGCCAGCACGGATGCACCAAAACGCTGAAGGGTTTTCTTCATAGTTTTATCCTCCCTTAAGTGTTACTACTTTCCCCTTTTGTGTGAAAAGTGGTACGGCAGATGTGCGGCACTTTGCAGGTGTTGATTACAAAACACCTGGTTGTGCTCCCTCGGTCTGGCGATCCCCTGCCGGGCTGCGGCCTGCTTTTGGGGCTTTTGGCCCCGGCACAGCGGCTGACAAAACGTTGTACCGGCTGCATGCCTTGATCCCGCAAATGATAACCTTTCCGACACATCTAGGTATATACATTATATCACAGTTGCCAGAATTTGCATAGTTAATTAGCGTGATTTCTATGTGAATTTTTGTCCTTGAATCAACTGAAACCTGTTTTTCGCACATTATTTGCGCTGCGGTGCGGTGACTCTTTGGCAGTATTTATTAACATTTTTGAATGGTTTATTCCTGTCTTTATCAAATGATTGAACATTTGCCCCGATAATGTTCTTTGCAATCTCTTAATCCAATCACCCGGTATTGTGATCGCGCATTTTTTGCCATTTCGGTTTGGCTTGTTGTTGAGAGATTTGGCAGAGATTGGAGGAAACTTGAAGGGAAAATTGGAGGTTGAGAATTGCCCATTATAAATTGTACTGTTGAGAGCGTTTCTGACCGTTCCGAAAACTTAGAGACAGATCAACCCTTGCCCCTTAACCGCGACCTGAAATACACCTTCCCAAGGTAGGGCGGTGTGAGTGCCCCCTCCTGCTCCACTTTTTCAAAGTTCCGAATGGTGTACTCTCCCCTATCTACAATTCCTGATGTTTTCATGATGCCTTCCTTGGTCTTCCACACCCGGCCTTTGCCCCCTCCCCGTCCCATAAGTCGTACACAACAAAAAGGCCCCTGCCTTAACAGCAGGAGCCTTGAAAGCTATATCACAAGCCGAAAATTACTTCTCGATCTTGGAAACAACGCCGGAACCAACAGTGTGGCCGCCTTCGCGGATAGCGAAACGCATGCCTTCTTCCATGGCAACCGGGGTGATCAGCTCAACGTGCATATCAACGTTGTCGCCGGGCATGCACATCTCAGTGCCTTCGGGCAGGGTGATGATGCCGGTAACGTCGGTGGTACGGAAGTAGAACTGAGGACGATAGTTGTTGAAGAACGGGGTATGACGGCCGCCTTCTTCCTTCTTCAGGACGTAAACATGGCCATCGAAAGTGGTGTGGGGATGAACAGAGCCGGGAACAGCCAGAACCTGGCCACGCTCGATCTGGTCACGGTCAACACCACGCAGCAGAGCGCCGATGTTGTCGCCAGCCTGAGCGAACTCGAGGCTCTTGCGGAACATTTCCAGACCAGTGATGGTGGTGGTCATCTTCTCTTCCTTCAGACCAACGATTTCCATCTGATCGCCGACATGAGCAGTACCACGCTCAACACGACCGGTAGCAACGGTGCCACGGCCGGAGATGGTCATAACGTCCTCAACGGGCATCAGGAACGGCTTATCAGCAGCACGGTCGGGGGTCGGGATGTAGTTATCAACTGCATCCATCAGCTCCCAAATGCACTTGTACTCAGGTGCGTTGGGATCGGTAGAAGTGCTCTCCAGAGCCTTCAGAGCGGAACCACGGATGATCGGGGTGTTGTCGCCGTCGAAATCCTGGCTGTCCAGCAGCTCGCGGACTTCCATTTCGACCAGGTCGAGCAGCTCTTCGTCGTCAACCATGTCGCACTTGTTCAGGAACACAACGATCTTGGGCACGCCAACCTGACGAGCCAGCAGGATGTGCTCACGGGTCTGCGGCATCGGGCCATCGGTTGCAGCAACAACCAGGATAGCGCCGTCCATCTGAGCAGCACCGGTGATCATGTTCTTGATGTAGTCAGCATGGCCCGGGCAGTCAACGTGGGCATAGTGACGCTTCTCGGTGTGGTACTCAACGTGAGCGGTGTTGATCGTGATACCACGAGCCTTCTCTTCAGGAGCCTTATCGATGCTGGAGTAATCCATGAAATCGGCGTCGCCCTTCAGAGCCAGGGTCTTGGTGATAGCGGCAGTCAGAGTGGTCTTGCCGTGGTCAACGTGACCGATGGTACCGATGTTGACATGCTCCAAAGAGCGGTCAAATTTTTCCTTTTCAGCCATTGGAAGTATCCTCCTTTAATTCAAACAGATAAAATAGCCTGTTGTAAGGCTATCATACTAGATTTTTCAAGAAAAATCAAGTATTTTGCGCGAATTTGTGCAGAATCAGCCCTTATTGCGCTCGGTCATGATCTTATCTGCAACACTCTTGGGAACCTGCTGGTAATCAGCCGGCTCCATGGAGTACTGGCCACGGCCCTGGGTCTTGGAACGCAGGTCAGTAGCGTAACCGAACATCTCGGACAGAGGAACCATAGCGGTGACACGGGCAGTGCCATCGGTGGATTCCTGGTTCTGGATCGCGCCGCGGCGGCTGTTCAAGTCGCCAATGACGTTGCCCATATACTCGTCAGGAACAACAACGTCAACCTTCATGATGGGCTCCATAATGACGGGATCAGCCTTCTTCATAGCATCCTTGAATGCCATGGAGCCGGCGATGGAGAACGCCATTTCAGAGGAGTCAACTTCATGATAGGAGCCGTCCCACAGAGTGACCTTGACATCCACGACGGGATAGCCAGCCAGAATGCCGGACTTCATCGCGCCCTGGATACCGTTGTCAACAGCGGGGATGTATTCCTTCGGGATAGCGCCGCCAACAATACCGTTGACGAACTCATAACCCTTACCCGGGTTGGGCTCAATCTTGATCTTAACGTGACCATACTGGCCCTTACCACCGGACTGACGTGCGTACTTGGTTTCCTGGTTAGCATCCTTGCGGATGGTTTCACGGTAGGCAACCTGAGGTGCGCCAACGTTAGCTTCGACCTTAAACTCGCGGAGCAGACGGTCCACGATGATTTCCAGGTGGAGCTCGCCCATGCCGGCGATGATGGTCTGACCGGTTTCTTCGTCGGTCCAGGTACGGAAAGTCGGGTCCTCTTCAGCCAGCTTAGACAGGGCAATACCCATCTTCTCGCTGCCAGCCTTGGTCTTGGGCTCGATGGCAACGCGGATAACCGGCTCAGGGAAGTTCATGGACTCGAGGATGATGGGATGCTTCTCATCGCACAGGGTATCACCAGTGGTGGTGTTCTTCAGACCAACAGCAGCGGCGATATCGCCAGCGTAGCAGATGTCGATATCCTTACGGTTGTTTGCATGCATCTGCAGGATACGGCCGATACGCTCGTCCTGATCCTTAACAGAGTTGTAAACAGTGGTGCCAGCCTCAACGGTACCAGAGTACACGCGGAAGAAGCACAGCTTACCGACATACGGGTCAGTCATAATCTTGAATGCCAGTGCAGAGAACGGCTGATCATCGGAAGAAGTGCGATCTTCTTCCTCGCCAGTCTCCGGGTTGGTGCCCTTGATGGCCGCAACGTCGGTCGGAGCGGGCATATAATCAACGATTGCATCCAACAGTTTCTGAACGCCACGGTTCTTGTAAGAAGAGCCGCAGACAACAGGAACGATCTCGTTGGAAATAGTAGCCTTACGCAGAGCAGCCTTGATTTCTCCCTTGGTCAGCTCTTCGCCTTCCAGGTACTTCATCATCAGCTCTTCGTCGGTCTCAGCAACAGCTTCGATCAGCTTGTCATGATATTCCTGAGCCTGTTCTTTCAGGTCTTCAGGAATTTCCTCAACGCGCACATCATTGCCCATATCATCATAGTAGATATCGGCTTTCATGTCGATCAGATCGATGATGCCGCGGAAAGTGTCTTCCTGGCCGACAGGCAGCTGGATAGGCACACCGTTGGCATGCAGACGATCATGCATCATCTGTACGCAGCGGAAGAAGTCAGCACCCATGGTATCCATCTTGTTGACGTAAACCATGCGGGGAACCTTGTACTCGTCAGCCTGGCGCCAAACGGTTTCAGACTGAGGCTCAACGCCACCCTTTGCGGCCAGAACGGTAACAGAACCGTCCAGAACACGCAGAGAACGCTGAACTTCAACAGTAAAGTCAACGTGGCCCGGGGTGTCGATGATGTTGATACGATGACGGTTCTTTTTGAACAGAGCCGGATCGTGCTGGGTCTCGGTGTGGCTCCAGTAGCAGGTGGTTGCAGCGGAAGTGATGGTAATACCACGTTCCTGTTCCTGCTCCATCCAGTCCATCGTGGCAGCGCCGTCATGAACTTCGCCGATCTTATGGTTAATACCGGTGTAGTACAGAATGCGCTCGGTGGTGGTGGTCTTGCCTGCGTCGATGTGGGCCATGATACCGATATTTCGGGTCATTTGCAGGGATACGTCTCTCGGCGTTGCCATGGCTTAAACCTCCTCAGTAAGCAGATCAATAACGGTAATGCGCGAAAGCCTTGTTGGCTTCTGCCATCTTGTGGGTATCTTCGCGCTTCTTGACGGCGCCGCCAACGTTGTTGGTAGCGTCGATGATCTCGGCGGCCAGGCGAGCGGACATGGTCTTTTCACCACGGCTGCGGCTGTACAGAGTCAGCCAGCGCAGGCCGAGGGTCTCGCGGCGGGCGGGGCTGACCTCCAGGGGAACCTGGTAGGTGGAGCCGCCGACACGGCGGGCCTTAACTTCGAGGCTGGGCATGATGTTTTCCATGGCCTTCTCGAACATTTCGAGAGGATCGTTGCCGGTCTTCTCTTTGACAGTCTCAAAAGCTTCGTAAACGATCTTCTGAGCGACGCCCTTCTTGCCATCCAGCATGATGCTGTTGACCAGACGGGTGACGAGCTTGGAATTGTAAATAGGATCAGCCAGAACTTCGCGCTTTGCGATTTTACCTCTTCTGGGCATCTTTCTTCCCTCCTTCACATTAATGATATCATCGGTACTCGAAAGTTAAAGAAAACTCCCGTTATGCCACAAAAGGGTCAGCTGACCATTTTATGGCGAAAAGATGTTTCCTTACTTCTTGGCACCGGCCTTGGGACGCTTTGCGCCGTATTTGCTGCGAGCCTGGTTACGGTTTGCAACACCCTGAGTATCCAGAGTACCACGGATGATGTGGTAACGGACACCGGGCAGGTCCTTAACACGACCGCCACGGATCAGGACAACGCTGTGCTCCTGCAGGTTATGGCCGATACCAGGAATGTAGGAGGTGACCTCGATACCATTCGTCAGGCGGACACGGGCAACTTTACGCAGAGCAGAGTTGGGCTTTTTGGGGGTCATGGTACGAACAGCGGTGCAAACACCACGCTTCTGGGGGCTGTTCATGGTGGTGTACTGCTTCTTCTGGGAGTTGTAGCTCTTCTGAAGGGCAGGAGCAGTGCTCTTGGTTACCAGGACCTCACGGCCTTTGCGTACGAGCTGGTTAAAAGTAGGCATTTCTTTTCTCCTTTCTTGATTATTCCGCGCAGTTTTTGCGGGGGTTGTGCTTCCAATTTGGCCGCACTTGACCCCTTAACTCACGCATTTATAATAATAGCGGATAAACCACGCTCTGTCAAGAGTATTCACAAAAAATATTTCAAATAATCGTGCAAGATGCTGATTTTCTGCACTGGGGGTTCTAATTTTGCGCTTAAGGTGTATCTGAAAACAAAAAAATGACGGATATTTCGCAAACGCAAGCAGAATTTAAGGCAAAGAGCCATAGGAATCCTTTGCGGATTCCAAGGCTTTTTAACGCAAAATCCCGCTGTGTTTGCAGAAACAGACTAAATTTTCGAATTTTTCAGATACACCCCAGGACTTTCCCCTGCTTATTTTGCAGCTTCCAGCTGTGCCACGCAGGCTTCGGCTTCGTCCAGAATGCGGCCGAACTTATCCAGGGCAGCATCCACCGGGGCGGGGGTGGTCAGGTCCACACCGGCATGGCGCAGCTCATCCAGCGGGTAAGCGCTGCCGCCCATGTGCAGGAACTCCAGGTACTTCTTAACAGCCGGTTCGCCGTTCTTCAGGATGCCCTCGGACAATGCCACGGCAGTGGAATAGCCGGTTGCATACTTATAAACATAGAACGGGCGGTAGAAGTGCGGGATGCGTGCCCACTCGTACTGTACTTCGTCATCCACAACCAGCTCCGGTCCAAAGTAGTCCACAATGAGCTTCTTGTACAGATTGTTCAGGGCAGCGGGATTCAGGGCTTCGCCGCGCTCGGCCATGGCGTGGGCATCGCGCTCAAACTCGGCAAACATCGTCTGGCGGTAGACGGTTCCCTTGAAATTTTCGAGGTACTGATTCAGCAGGGCCAGGCGGGTTGCGGGATCCTGGTTCTTTTCTGCCAGCAGGTGCTCAATGAGCAGGTTTTCGTTGACGGTGGAAGCAACCTCTGCAACAAACAGGGTATAGTCGGCATACTGGGCAGGCTGGGTATGGCGGCTGAACCAGCTGTGCATGCTGTGGCCCATCTCATGCGCAATGGTGGAAACGCTGTCCAGCGTGCCGGTAAAGTTGCACATGATATAGGGGTTGGAATCATAGCTGCCGCCGGAGTAAGCGCCGCCGCTCTTGCCCTTATTGGGGAACACATCGATCCAGCGCTCGGCAAAGCCCTTACGGACAATGGTGCCGTACTCTTCGCCCAGCGGTGCAACGGCATCCAGAACCATCTGCTTGGCCTGGTCATAGGTGTAATGGGCGCTGACGCCCTTGGTCAGCGGGGCATACACATCATAGTAGTGCAGCTCGTCCACCCCCAGGATGCGCTTGCGCAGAGCAACATAGCGGTACATATCCGGCAGGTGCTTGCGCACAGTAGCCACCAGGTTATCATAGACCTGGCCGGGCACGTTCTCCCCTGCCATGGACATGGCGCGGGAAGATTCATAATGACGGACGGAGGCTTCGGCGGCAGCGGTCTTGACAGCGCCGGAGTAAGAGGCAGCCAGCGTGTTGATGTGCTGGCGGAAGCTCTTGTAGTAGCTTTCAAAGGCATTCTTGCGCAGCACGCGGTCATTGGAGGTTTGCAGCAGGATGTAGTTGGAAGCGGTCAGCTCCACATCGTTGCCCTCGCCATCCTTGACGGAATCGAACACCATGTCCGCGTCTCCCAGGTTATCGGCAACGTTTTTCGGGGTGCCGAATGCCTCACCGAAAGCAGCCAGCAGCTTTTCTTCCGGGGCAGTCAGGGTGTGAGGCTTTGCACGCAGCAGGTCCTCCAGGGCAAAGCGGTAGGGGGCAACCTGCTCGTCAGCCATGATGGCATCCAGGGTTTCCTGCGGCAGTGCCAGGATTTCCGGCTGAGCATAGGCGATGGTACCGACAGCCTTTACATATTTGGCGGTAGCGCGGGCATCCATGCTCTGGGCGTCATCAGCACGGGTATCCTCGCTCAGACGCAGGCTGGTGTAGACAGCCAGGTTTTCCAGTTCACGGAACACGCCGATTTCTGCATCATAAAATTCACGAATGCTGGCAGCGTTGTTCAGCTTGCCCTCCCAGGCAGCCAAAGCTTCAATTTTGGGGTCAATGGCGGCAAATGCCTTTTCCCATTCCGCATCGCTGGCGTACATTTTGGTCAAGTCCCACTGGTACTGCGGGTCCATCTCTTTGCGTTCTTTCAATGCTTCCGACATGGCGGATTCTCCTTTTCTATATGGTATCTTTCTGAGCCAGTCAGGGAAGCGCGCTCCCCTGTCCTCCATGCAGGCACCATTCATCCTGCACAGACAAACCCAGTATAAAAGTATTATACACCAAATGTTAGAAAAAACAAATCCGTTTTTATTTAGCAAAAAGCCTGCGCACAGGGCAGTGTTTCCGCGCTGCTCGCCACCGTAAGGAGCGAATGTTCCAGTATGCCCAGCTGTTCTGCTGCTTTTTCGCGGGAATCGGTTACGCTGCTCCGCAAAACAGTAAAAAATCCCCCACAGCGATCTCCCCTGCCGCGGTAGGCCCGCGTGGGGAATGCTGTGGGGGATGTTATGTTTTATTGCTCAGCAAAGCGTTTCCGCTTTAGCGCACAAGGATCAGGAAAACTTACTTTTCAGCGTGGTCGTAAGCGCTGCCTTCAGCATCGCGGATTTCCTCGGCGCGAGCCAGCTCCTCCTCAACCTCCGGCAAACCGGTACCGGCGGGGATCAGCTTACCGATGATGACGTTCTCCTTCAGGCCGGCCAGCGGGTCAACCTTGCCCTTGATGGCGGCTTCGGTCAGAACGCGGGTGGTTTCCTGGAAGGATGCAGCAGACAGGAAGCTGTCGGTTGCCAGGCTGGACTTGGTGATACCAAGCAGGATCTGGCTGGCCTGAACCAGCTTCAGGTCGGTTTCGCCTGCATCAATGCGTTCCTGAATTTTCTCGTTCTCGATCATCACATCGCGGCGGTTGACAACGCTGCCCATGATGAACTCGCTGGAACCTGCATCGTCAATGCGAACCTTACGCATCATCTGGCGGACGATAACTTCGATATGCTTATCGTTGATTTCAACGCCCTGCAGACGGTAAACCTTCTGGACTTCGCTGATCAGGTAGTTCTGGGTAGCAATGCGGCCCTTGACAGCCAGGATATCCTGCGGATACGCATGGCCTTCGGTCAACAGTGCGCCCTTGACGAGCACATCGCCCTCCATCACCTTCAGGCGGTGGCCGAACGGGATCAGGTAGCTCTTGGTAACCGGTGCGCCGTTATCGTCAACACCGGTCACTTCAACGTGGCGGCTCTTCTTGGTATCGTCAATATGGACGGTACCGGCGATCTCGGACATGATAGCCATTGCCTTCGGGCGGCGGCTCTCGAACAGTTCTTCAACACGCGGAAGACCCTGAGTAATATCTTCAGCAGATGCGATACCGCCAGTATGGAAGGTACGCATGGTCAGCTGAGTACCGGGTTCGCCGATGGACTGTGCCGCAATGATACCGACGGATTCACCGACCTTAACGCACTGGCCGTTGGACATGTTGGAGCCGTAGCAGCGGGCACAGACGCCAACGTGAGCACGGCAGGTCATCACGCTGCGGATCTCCAGCTCGGTAATACCGGCAGCTTTGATCTTTTCAGCGTCGAACATATCCATCATCTTGTCCTTGGACACAATGAGTTCGCCGGTCTTGGGATCCTTCACGTCATGCAGAGCATAACGGCCAATCAGACGCTCGGAGAAGCTTTCGATGGTAGCGTTGCCTTCGCTGATCTCGCTGACGAGGATACCCTCGGTAGCGTGGCAGTCTTCCTCGCGGATGATAACTTCCTGAGAAACGTCAACCAGACGGCGGGTCAGGTAGCCAGAGTCAGCAGTACGCAGTGCGGTATCGGTCAAACCTTTACGAGCGCCTCGAGAAGAGATGAAGTACTCCAAGATGTTCAGGCCTTCGCGGTAGTTTGCACGGATAGGCATTTCCAGGGTTTTACCTGCGGTGTTAGCCAGCAGGCCGCGCATGCCGGCCAGCTGCTTGATCTGGTCCATAGAACCACGAGCACCAGAGTCGGACATCATATAGATGGGGTTGCGCTGGTGGTGGGTCTTCAGGTTGGTAGACAGAGCGTTGGAAACTTCCTCGGTAGCTGCCTGCCAGATCTCAACGGTGTTCTTATAGCGCTCTTCATCAGAGATAAGACCACGGTTGAAGTTCTTCATGACCTTTTCAACCTTCTTGTCAGCCGCAGCCAGGATCTCCGGCTTCTCTTCGGGGATGATAGCGTCAGGCACGGCAACGGTGATGGCGGAAAGGGTGGAATACTTATAGCCCTGTGCCTTGATGTGGTCCAGCATGATAGCGCAGCGCTTGGTGCCATGCTTTGTCAGGCAACGGCTGATGATGTCGGGCAGCTTCTTCTTGGTGACCTGGAAATCGACTTCGTAATCGAACTTATGTTCGGGGTCGGTGCGGTCCACATAGCCCAGATCCTGCGGGATGGGGGTGTTGAAGATGATCTTGCCGACAGTGGTGGTGACAAGGGCGGTTTCGGGGCCGTTGCCAAAGTCCATGGTGCGGCGCACCTTAACGGGAGCCTGCAGGGTGACGATATGTTCGGCGTAAGCCATCAGGGCTTCGTCCTCATCGCGGAACACCTTGTCGTGGCCGGGGTCTTCGGGGTTGACCATGGTCAGGTAGTAAGAGCCCAGGATCATATCCTGCGTGGGCACGGTGACGGGTTCGCCGTCAGACGGCTTCAGCAGGTTGCCGGAAGCCAGCATCAGCATCTTGGCTTCGCGCTGTGCTTCGGTGGACAGCGGCAGATGGACAGCCATCTGGTCGCCGTCGAAGTCAGCGTTGAAGGGGGTGCAGACCAGCGGGTGCAGCTTGATGGCGTGGCCTTCGACCAGAACGGGCTCAAATGCCTGAATGCCCAGGCGGTGCAGGGTAGGTGCACGGTTCAGCAGAACGGGATGGCCCTTGATGACGGTTTCGAGAGAGTCCCACACCTCGGTGGAAGCACGCTCGACCTTTTTGCGGGCAGCCTTGATGTTGGAGGCAATGCCCTTCTGGACCAGGTCCTTCATAACGAAAGGCTTGAACAGCTCCAGAGCCATCTCTTTGGGCAGACCGCACTGGTACATCTTCAGCTCAGGGCCGACAACGATAACGGAACGGCCAGAGTAGTCAACACGTTTGCCCAGCAGGTTCTGGCGGAAGCGGCCCTGCTTGCCCTTCAGCATATCGGAAAGGCTCTTGAGGGCGCGGTTGTTGGGGCCAGTGACCGGGCGGCCGCGGCGGCCGTTATCGATCAGGGCGTCAACTGCTTCCTGCAGCATGCGCTTTTCGTTGCGCACGATGATGTCGGGAGCGCCCAGCTCCAGCAGGCGCTTCAGACGGTTGTTGCGGTTGATCACGCGACGGTACAGATCGTTCAGGTCGGAAGTCGCAAAGCGGCCGCCATCCAGCTGGACCATGGGGCGGATATCCGGCGGAATGACCGGAACAACGTTCAGGATCATCCACTCCGGGCGCTGGCCGGACAGGCGGAATGCATCAACGCACTCCAGGCGCTTCAACAGGCGGACGCGCTTCTGGCCGGTAGCCTTTTCCAGTTCCTCATGCAGCTCTGCGGACAGAGCTTCCAGGTCGATCTCAGCCAGCAGCTTCTGGACGGCTTCGGCGCCCATGCCGGCTTCAAAGGTATCCTCGTACTTTTCCCGCATCTCCTTGTACTCGCGTTCGGTCAGGAGCTGCTTTTTCTCCAGCGGAGTAAAGCCGGGATCGGTAACGATATAGTTTGCAAAGTAGAGCACCTTGTCCAGCTGGCGGGGGCCGATGTCCAGCATCAGGCCAATGCGGCTGGGAATGCCCTTGAAATACCAGATGTGCGAAACGGGTGCAGCCAGCTCAATGTGGCCCATGCGCTCGCGGCGAACCTTAGCGCGGGTAACTTCGACACCGCACTTATCGCAGATCTTGCCCTTATAGCGGATGCGCTTATACTTGCCGCAGTGGCATTCCCAGTCCTTGGTAGGTCCAAAAATGCGCTCGCAGAACAGGCCGTCGCGCTCCGGCTTCAGGGTGCGGTAGTTGATGGTTTCAGGTTTCTTGACCTCGCCATAGCTCCAGGCACGGATCTGGTCGGGAGAAGCAAGGCCGATCTTGATAGAATCGAACTCTTTATTTTCCATTCAGCGAACCCTCTCATTTAATCGTGACGTAAACAGCATTCCGATCATTCACCGTCGAACAGGTCGTCGCCATTGTCGGCTTCGATCTGTGCCAGAGAAGCTTCATCCGGCTCCTCATCGCCCAGGTCATCGTCAAAGCCTTCATCGGCATCCTTGACACTGTAATCATCCTGCAGCTCGCTTTCCAGCAGAACGTTATCACCGATATCGCTGTTGTCAAAGTTGGCATCGTCATCGTCATATTCCTGACGCATATCAACAGCGTTGCCTTCCTTATCCTGAACAACAATATCCAGGCCAAGGCTCTGCAGTTCTTTCAGCATAACGCGGAAGCTTTCGGGGATGCCCGGATTCGGCACATCTTCGCCCTTGACGATTGCTTCGTAGGTCTTGACACGGCCCACAACGTCGTCAGACTTGACAGTCAGGATTTCCTGCAGGGTGTAAGCCGCGCCATAAGCTTCCAGAGCCCAAACTTCCATTTCGCCGAAACGCTGGCCGCCGAACTGGGCCTTGCCGCCCAAAGGCTGCTGGGTAACCAGAGAGTACGGGCCGGTGGAACGGGCATGGATCTTATCATCAACCAGGTGATGCAGCTTGAGGTAGTACATATAACCGACAGTAACCTTGGAGGGGAACTTTTCGCCGGTACGGCCATCGTAAACGGTGGTCTTGCCATCATCGGTCAGGTCGATCTTGCTGAAATCGATGATGTGGCCCTTATCGCCCATCAGGCGGGGCAGCTTGGTGGGATATTCCGGTGCATGGTCGCCATGCCACTTATCGCGGGCTTCGGCCAGGCAGTCACGGATATCGGATTCGTGCGCGCCATCGAACACGGGGGTCTGCACATGCCAGCCAAGGGCCTTGGCAACATAGCCAAGGTTGACTTCCAGCACCTGACCGATGTTCATACGGGAAGGAACGCCCAGGGGGTTCAGCACGATGTCCAGCGGGGTGCCGTCGGGCAGGTAGGGCATATCCTCCTGCGGCAGGATGCGGGAAACGACACCCTTGTTGCCGTGACGGCCTGCCATCTTATCGCCAACGCTGATCTTACGCTTCTGGGCGATATAGACGCGCACGCAGGTGCGCACGCCGGGCTGCAGCTCGTCAGAGTTTTCGGGGGTAAAGACCTTAACATCCACAACAATGCCGTAAGCACCGTGGGGAACGCGCAGGGAGGTATCACGTACTTCCCGTGCCTTTTCGCCAAAGATGGCGCGCAGCAGGCGCTCTTCGGCGGTCAGTTCGGTTTCACCCTTCGGGGTAACCTTACCAACCAGAATATCGCCGGTCTTGACTTCGGCGCCGATGCGGATAATGCCGCGGTCGTCCAGATCCTTCAGGGAATCATCGCCGACGTTGGGGATATCACGGGTCACCTCTTCAGGTCCCAGCTTGGTATCGCGGGCTTCGCTCTCGTACTCCTCAATGTGGATAGAGGTGTAGATATCCTCGCGGACCAGCTTTTCGTTCAGCAGAACAGCGTCCTCATAGTTGTAGCCTTCCCAGGTCATGAAGCCGATCAGAGCGTTCTTGCCCAGAGAGATCTCGCCGTCCTTGGTGGCGGGGCCGTCAGCCAGAACGTCGCCCTTCTTGACAACATCGCCCACATAGACGGCGGGGCGCTGGTTGACGCAGGTTCCCTGGTTGGAGCGCATAAACTTAATCAGTTCGTAGGTATCGGCGGAGCCATCTTCCAGGCGGACAACGACCTTATCTGCGTCAACGCTTTCAACGGTGCCGTCATGGGCAGCCAGCACGCAGACACCGGAGTCGGTAGCAGCCTTGTATTCCATGCCGGTAGCAACCAGAGAGCGCTGGGTAACCATCAGAGGCACAGCCTGACGCTGCATGTTGGAGCCCATCAGAGCACGGTTACAGTCATCGTTTTCCAGGAAGGGAATGCAGGCGGTAGCCACAGAAACCATCATTCGCGGAGAGACATCCATGAAATCGACCTGTTCACGGGCAAATTCCTGAATGTCGTTGCGATGACGGCCGGAAACGCGGGGACGGACAAAGCGGTTGTTCTCGTCCAGCGGTTCGTTGGCCTGTGCCACGATGTATTCATCTTCAACGTCGGCGGGCATATAAACAACTTCATCGGTAACAACGCCGGTTCCTTTATCCACGCGGCGGTAAGGTGCCTCAATGAAGCCGTACTTGTTGATCTTGGCGAAAGATGCCAGATAGGAGATCAGACCGATGTTGGAACCTTCGGGCGTCTCAATCGGGCACAGACGGCCATAGTGGGTATAATGAACGTCGCGGACTTCGAAGCCTGCGCGGTCACGGGACAGACCGCCGGGGCCCAAAGCGGACAGACGGCGCTTATGGGTCAGCTCAGACAGCGGGTTGTTCTGGTCCATGAACTGAGACAGTGGGCTGGAACCGATGAACTCACGGATGGCAGCCACGACCGGGCGGATGTTGACCAGGCTCTGCGGGGTGATCTCGCCGGATTCCTGGTTCTGCAGGGTCATGCGCTCGCGCACAACGCGCTCCATACGGGCAAAGCCGATGCGGAACTGGTTCTGCAGCAATTCGCCAACGCTGCGCACGCGGCGGTTGCCCAAGTGGTCGATTTCATCGGTCACGCCGATGCCATGGTCAAGGCCCAGCAGGTAGTTGACGGAAGCAAAGATATCGTCAACGGTAACGGTGCGGCTGATGAGCTTATCATGATTCTTGGTCAGCAGTTCTTTCTGCTCTTCCGGATCGGAGGTAGCATCCAGAATCTTGCGGATTTCGGCGAAGGAAGCGCGCTCGTTGATGCCGCATTCCTTCACGTCAAAGCTGAAGAAGCTCTGGGCATCGACACAGCCGTTGGAGAACACGATCACATTGACCGGATCCTGGCCCTTGCGCTCCACGATAACAGTAACGCGGGAAACACCGGCGTTATCAATTTCAACAGCCTTTTCGTGGCTGATGCGCTCGCCCTTGGCGGCCAGCAGTTCGCCGGTCAGCGGGGCAATGATGTCCTCGGCAGTCTTATAGCCCGCAATACGGCGGGACAGGCACAGCTTGTTGTTCATCTTGAAGCGGCCAAAACGAGCCAGGTCGTAACGGCGCGGATCAAAGAACAGCAGGTTGATGTGGCTGCGGGAGCTTTCCACCGTCGGCGGCTCGCCGGGGCGCAGCTTGCGGTAGCACTCCAGCAGGGCTTCCTCGGTGGAATGGGTGATATCCTTTTCCAGGGTGGCGTTGATTTTGGGTTCAGAATCGCCGAAGTACTGGCGGATCTGCTCATCGGTGCCAAGGCCCAGTGCGCGCAGGAAGGTAGTAACCGGCAGCTTGCGGTTTTTATCAATGCGCACATAATATACATCGGAAGAATCGGTTTCGTATTCCAGCCATGCGCCGCGGTTGGGGTTCATGGTTGCGGTGAAAAGGTCCTTGCCGGTACGATCCTTGCTGGAAGCATAGAACACGCCGGGCGAACGAACCAGCTGGCTGACGATAACACGTTCTGCACCGTTGGAGATGAAAGTGCCGGAATCCGTCATGAGCGGGAAATCGCCCATGAAAATTTCCTGTTCCTTCACTTCGCCGGTGCTTTTGTTCAACAGGCGCGCAGTGACATAAAGCGGCGCAGCATACGTTGCGTCACGCTCTTTACATTCTTTAATGGTATATTTGGGGTGCTTGTCCAGACGGTAATCGACAAATTCCAGCGAGAGATTCCCGGTGTAATCCTCGATCGCGTCAATGTCGTGGAACACTTCGCGCAGGCCCTCGTCCAGGAACCAGTTATAAGAGTTTTTCTGGATCTCGATGAGGTTGGGCATGCCAATCACTTCGTTGATGCGGGAAAAGCTCATTCTGGAGGTTCGACCGTTTTGTACGGGCTTGACCTTTACCATAAAATGCGACCACTCCTATTCCGTTCAGATTTGTTTTTGGCAAAAGCGCTCCGCCGAAGCAATGATTTTCTTGGAACATTCGTCGTTTTTAACAAAGTTTGAAAAAACGTGGAAAAATCAAAATTCCTTTAGGGCGCTCTATTCCATTTTGTGATACTATGCCAGTATACCAGCCAAAAAGCTGATTGTCAAGGGCTCTTTTGGCATTTTGCGTGTTTTTTTATCAGACGATTGAACGCCCGGCCGCGTGTCGCATTTCTTTTGGCAAAGTGCCATTTTTGCATTTTTTCTGCCACTTGACAAATCCTTGAAATGCCGCTAATTGGCACAATGCCCAATTACCTTGTGTGTTTTTTGTATGGGTTGCAGCCTGCGTTTTTTCTGCATTTTCCCGGTTTTTACGCTTTGCAAACAAAAAGTGCCCTTCCCCGCCGCCATCCGTGTGCAGGGTGGGCACTCGTCTGTTTTTGGTGTTATGCGTTTGATGCCGGGCCCGCCACACGGGTATTTACACCAGCTCCACCCGGTATTTTTGCAGCCAGTAATTCAGCTGCACAAACCAGGCAATGGTCTGCGGGGTGGTCATCAGCTGGCCATACCAGGGGGTCGCAGTCTCGGCAGCGGTCAACAGCTGTTCCAGCGCTGCCCTCTTGGCAATACGCAGCAGCGGGGCATCCGGGTCCTGCATCGCACTGCGCAGCATGGCGCTGACAGCGTTCAAATACGCCGGGTTCCATGTTTTAGGGTAGGGGCTCTTTTTTCGCCACAGCACTTCCGTGGGCAGCACGCCCTGCATCGCCTGGCGCAGCAGGCCTTTTTCATGGCCTTCGTAATCCTTATATTCCCACGGCACGCTGTACAGATATTCCGCAATGCGGTAATCGCAGAACGGCACGCGCACTTCCAGCCCGCTGTACATACTCATCCGGTCCTTGCGGTCCAAAAGGGTCTGCATGAACCAGTTAAAGTTCAGGGCAAACATCTGGCGCATCCGTTGTTCCAGGGGATCCAGACCGGGGCGGATGGAAGTTTGCTCCAGCGTGGCGCGGTAGCCTTCATCAATATACGCCGCCGGGTCAATGCCGCCGAACACCTCCGGCTTAAAAAAGCTGACCCTGTATGCCGTGCTCTGCGCCCAAGGGAAGCCATACCGCTCCCGCACGGTCTTATCCCTGTACCAGGGGTAACCGCCAAATATCTCGTCCGCGCACTCGCCGGAAAGTGCCACGGTGGCTGTTTTACGGATCTCACGGCAGAACAGCAGCAGCGAGGAGTCCACATCCGCCATACCGGGCAGATCGCGGGCGTCCACCGCTTCCAGCAGGGCGGCGGCCAGTGCTTCGCTGTCCAGCGTTACCCAGGTATGCTGCGCGTTCAAGAACTGGTTCATGGTGCGGATATACGGCGCATCCGGGCTGGGCTGGAAATGGGTGGCGTGGAAGTACTTTTTGTTATCCTGATAACCGACCGAGAAAGTCTGCAGCGTTTTGCCCCGCGCCCTAAAGCGGGAATCCGCAATCGCCGAAATCAGGCTGGAATCCAGCCCGCCGGAAAGGAAGGTTGCCACCGGCACATCCGATACCAGCTGCCGCGTGACGGCATCCATCACCAGGTCCCGCACTTTGGCTGCGGTGTGGGTAAAATCATCGGGGTGTTCGTGGTCGGTCAGCTGCCAGTAGCGCTGCACGGTGAGGCGCGGCGCACCAACCTGCGGCACAGTGTATTCTGCGCAGCAGCCGGGCTTCAATTCCTGCACATTACGGAACACCCCGCACCCCGGCGTGCGGCCGGGGCCAAGCAGCAGCACATCGGCCAGTCCATGGGCATCCACCTGCGGCGGGATTTCCGGATGGCAGAGCAGCGTTTTCAGCTCGGAACCAAAGATCAGGCTGTCCCCGCGCAGGGCATAGAACAGCGGTTTGACCCCGATGCGGTCCCGCGCCAGAAACAGCTTTTGCGCCCGCTGCTGCCACACGGCAAAAGCAAAAATGCCGTTCAGCTTTTCCAGACAGTCCGGCCCCCACTGGGCAAAAGCATGTAGCAAAACCTCAGTATCGGAATGGCTTACAAAGCGATGGCCCAGAGCCGCAAGCTGGGCGTGCAGCTCCGGCGTGTTGTACAGCTCGCCGTTGTACACCAGAATGTATTTCTCCCCGCCCTGATCCAGCACCATGGGCTGGCAGCCGTTTTCCAGATCCACCACAGCCAGCCGCGCATGGATCAGCGCCGCATGGCCGTGCAGGTATATTCCCCGCTGGTCCGGCCCGCGGCGCGCAAGGCTTTGCTGCATTCGGCAGTAAGCTGGGTAGTTGGCTGCAATCTTATTTGGGTCTGCGCTGATCTGCCCGGCAATTCCACACATCGTTATCCCCTCCCCTATATCATCAGGGTAATCGTATGCTGTGGCTTTGTCATTTATGCCTGCTGCACACAAAAATACACCCGCACCGCCGGGCAAACAGCAGTACAGGTGCAGATGATTTTAATTTGCTATTTCTATTCTATATAAGAATCACGGCATCAATCCAGGAAGTCACGCAGCTTTTTGCTGCGGCTGGGGTGGCGCAGCTTGCGCAGGGCTTTTGCTTCGATCTGGCGGATACGTTCACGGGTAACGTTGAACTCCTTGCCCACCTCTTCCAGCGTGCGGGGGCGGCCATCTTCCAGGCCAAAGCGCAGGCGCAGGACCTTTTCTTCACGCGGGGTCAGGGTTTTCAGCACATCGGCCAGCTGCTCTTTCAACAGGGTCTGGCTGGCGGCTTCGGCGGGAACGGGGGCTTCTTCATCGGGGATAAAGTCGCCCAAGTGGCTGTCTTCCTCCTCACCGATGGGGGTTTCGAGGCTGACGGGTTCCTGTGCCACGCGCATAATCTCGCGCACTTTGTCCACCGGCATATCCAGGCGCTCGGCAATTTCTTCGGCGCTGGGCTCATGGCCGTTTTCGTGCAGCAGCTGGCTGGAAACCTTTTTGACCTTGTTGATGGTTTCCACCATATGCACAGGGATACGGATGGTGCGGGCCTGATCCGCAATGGCGCGGGTGATGGCCTGGCGGATCCACCACGTTGCATAGGTGGAGAACTTGAAGCCCTTGGTATGGTCAAACTTTTCAACCGCTTTGATCAGACCCAGGTTACCTTCCTGGATCAGGTCCAGGAACTGCATGCCGCGGCCCACATAGCGCTTTGCAATGGAAACTACCAGACGCAGGTTGGCTTCGCTCAGGCGCTGCTTGGCGCGTTCGCCGTCCTTGCCGCCTTTCTGGATATCCAGGGCCAGCTGCACTTCCTCATCGGGGGTCAGCAGGGGCACGCGGCCGATCTCTTTCAGGTAAACCTTAACGGGGTCATCGATGGTAATGCCGTCCGAGGTAACGGTATCCTCAAAGTCATCCATCCCCTCCTCGCCCATATCGGCCACAGCGGACATATCAGTGGCGTCATCATCCACCACTTCAATGCCGTTGCTTTCCAGCTCTTCATACAGCTTTTCCATCTGCTCCGCGTCAATAACACGGCTGCTTTCTTCCATAGCGTCACTGATTTCGGTGCTGGTCAATTTGCCTGCACGGCGGCCCTGTTCAATCAGGTTGCGAATCGAATCTTTCTTTTCTGCCATAAGTAGTTTCTCCTTTGGTTTTTATTCTGCCCATCTTACTGGAACGGGATAAAACAACATGGTTTTGGCCGGGTGGAAATTATTCTTCCGGCGGGCGTTCGCCCACTTTTTTGCGGGCAAGGGCGGCAAATTTCTGCCGGAATTCATCGTCTGTGGTGCCTGCCACCTGGGCGCTTTCGGGGTTTGCGGTCTGCAAACGATCCAGCAGCATATCAATATCCCGGCGGGTCAGGCGGGTATCGGCGTTTTGGGCCTGGGCCAGCATCACCTGGCTGTAGGCTTTTTCCTCCAACAAGGGGGAAAGGGTCGTGGCGTTGGCGGGCTGGCCGCGGGCGGCGCAGTCGTAAATCGCCTTGATTGCCTGCTGCATTTCCGGCAGCACCACCATGCCAAGGTTCAGCCGCTCCCGGATGTAGGGGATGGCGCCGGCATCCTGCAGCATAGCCGCCACAAGCTGGCGGGCGGCGCTTGCGGCCCCCAGGGCAGCTTCGCCCCCGCGGTCATAGGGCACGCGGATATCCGCCGCAATCCCCTGGCGGGAAAGTTCGTTCTGCTCTTTGCGGCGCGCCCTGCGCCCGGCCCCGCGCACGGCGCTTTCCAGCTGGACCAACACAGCCTTTTTATCAATGCCGGTCTGCTCCGCAATGCGCCCGGCATACACATCCCGCGCTGTGGGGCTGACCGCGCTGCCTGCCAGAATGCCGATGGCTTCATCCACATATTGCAGGCGCTGGGCATCGTTGCGCAGGTCATATTTTTTCACTGCCTTAGCCAGCTTGAACTCCAGCGGGGTTGCGGTGCCTTCCAGCACGGCTTCAAACCGGTCGCGGCCATAGGTGCGGATAAATTCATCCGGGTCCTTGGCACCGGGGATGTTCAGCACCCGCACCTGCAAATTGGTACCGGAAAACAGCGCCAAACTGCGCTCCGTTGCCTTCTGGCCTGCTTCGTCCGAGTCATAGCTCAGCACCACTTCGTCGGCGTATTCCGTCAGCAGCTTGACCTGCTCCGGCGTCAAAGCCGTGCCGCAGGCACAGACAGCGGTATCAAACCCGGCTTCGTGCATCGAGATGACGTCCATATACCCTTCGCAGAGGATATACCGCTTGGACGTTGATTTTTTTGCCACATTCAGCGCAAACAGCGTGCGGGATTTGTGGTAGACCATCGTTTCGGGCGAGTTGATGTATTTCGGCTTGGAATCATCCATCACGCGCCCGCCGAACGCAATGATATTGCCCCGCACATCAATGATGGGCACCATCACGCGGTGGCGGAAGATATCATACAGATTGCCCTTGGCGCTGCGCTTGACAAGGCCGGAGGATTCCAATTCCGGCTCGGTAAAGCCGCGGTGGCGCAGATAGTGCAGAAGGCCGACAAAATCTTCCGGTGCATAGCCCAGGCCAAACCGGCGGATGGCCGCATCCGAAAGGCCGCGTTTTTCGCGCCAGTAGCGGCGGGCCATGGCGGCTTCCGGCGTTGGGGTGTTGAGCTGGTCATAAAAATAGCGCGCGGCGTTGCGGTTGATCTCCAACAGGCGGGAGCGGGAACGGCTTTCCTGGTCGTCCTCCTCCGGCATGGGCATCCCGGCGCGGCCCGCCAGCTGTTTAACAGCTTCCACATAGCCCAGGTTGGAAATTTTGCGCACAAAGTTGATCACATCCCCCGCCGCACCGCAGCCAAAGCAGTAAAAACTTTGGGTATCCGGGTAGACGGTAAACGAAGGGGTTTTCTCGTTATGGAAAGGGCACAGCCCGGTATAGGTCCGCCCGCGATGACGCAGCTGCACATATTGGCCGATTACTTCGGTAATATCATTGCGTGCAACCACTTCCTGTATGTATTCCTGTGGGATCAATGGGGCTCCGGGCCTCCTTTCGCGTATATATCGTAATAATTTATAGGTTAGCGGGCGCACAATGTGCGCCCCTTCGGGGCGGGCGGCAGTGCTCTAACATAATGCCAATTTTATAGCACCTGCCACTTTTGCGGCACAAACAGCTCCTCAAACAGGCGGGTAGCAAATTCATCGCTCATGCCGGAAATATAATCCGCCACGGCACGGTCCATTCCCTGGTGATATGCCACCTGCATATAAAAATTAGGCATCAGCGTGGGGTCCGCGCAAAGGCGCTCATACAGCGCTTCGATCATCTTGTCCACTTTTTTCTCTTCGCGCTTGGCATCCTTGTCCACATACACCGTGCTGTACATAAAGTCTTTCAGCACACCGTATGCCTCCTTCACTTCGGGGGAAAACTGCATTTTCCCATTTTTGCAGTTTGCGCTGTTTGCCACAAGGTCGGTGATCATTGTGGTGATGCGCCGGGATTTGGTATCTCCCAGCACATGCACGGCATCCCGCGGCAGGGCGGTGGGGTTCAGCACACCGGCGGCCACGGCATCCTCAATATCATGGTTCAAAAAGGCAATATGGTCCGCATAGCGCACGGTACAGCCTTCCATCGTGCGGGCCCAGGCGCCTTTGGTGTGGGTAATAATCCCGTTGCGCACCTCCCAGCAAAGGTTCAGGCCCTTGCCGTCCTTTTCCAGGTAGTCCACCACCCGCAGGCTTTGGCGGTAGTGGGTAAACCCGCCGGGGCACAGCCGGTTCAGTGCGCGCTCCCCCGCGTGGCCGTATGGGGTGTGGCCAAGATCATGCCCCAGGGCAATGGCTTCGGTCAGGTCCTCATTCAGCCGCAGGGCGCGGGCAATGGTTCGGGCAATCTGGCTGACTTCCAGCGTATGGGTCAGCCGGGTGCGGTAGTGGTCGCCCTCCGGCGAAAGAAACACCTGTGTTTTCTGCTTCAACCGCCGGAAACTTTTACAGTGCAAAATCCTGTCCCTGTCACGCTGGTAGCAGGTCCGCAGGTCATCTTCCGGTTCCGGGGTGCGGCGGCCAAAGCTCTGCTCACTTAAAGCGGCATAGGGGCTTAAGGTCAGGCGTTCAATTGTCTGGGTCTCTTCCCGCACAGTCACGACGCAGCCTCCTTTCCCCTATCCGGTTCCCCGTTGGGCATATCATGCCCAAAAACGGCTCTCTATATTATAAATACGATAAAAAGCCGCCAAACACTTGTATGAAATGTAAAAATTTCATGGGAAATTCTGCTTTCTTGCCAAAAATGACTGCGCAGCATCAAAAAGCTGCGTAAAGTGGTTTGCTGATTGTCACTTCGGCACTGCCGCGGGTCAGCTCGCTCAGGTCATGGCACAGGGCTTCTTCGGTTCCGGCAGGCATGCGCCAGCGCAGGGTCACAGCGTCGGCATACTCCGGTTCCTGCAGTTTGGCCCCGGCGGCTGCGATCATCCGCTGGGCCTGTTCAAACTTGGGGTATGGCACGGTCACGGCGCAATCCGTCACCAGCCGCATGCTGACAATCTCCGCCTGCTGCAAGGCTCCGGATGCCGCCGCGGTGTAGGCCCGCACCAGCCCGCCGGTACCCAGCAGAACTCCGCCAAAGTACCGCGTAACCACCACGATCACATCCGAAAGGCCCGCATGGCCGATGGCTTCCAGCACGGGGGTACCGGCGGTTTTGGCGGGTTCGCCGTCATCACTGTAGCGGGTGCGGCCGCCCTCGCGCAGAACATAGGCATACACATTATGCCGCGCGGTGCGGTTGGCCGCTTTGATGCGGTTCAGGTGGGCAAGGGCAGCTTCCTCGGTATCGGCAAACGCAGCGGAAGCAATAAAGCGGGAGCGCTTTTCTTCATATTCAAAGGTGGAAATACCGCGGATCGTTTGATAGTCCGGCATAGGGGTTCTCCTTTGAGATGCAAGATGATGTATTTGAAAAAAATACCGCAGATGTTGCCATCTGCGGTATACAAAACCTTAATGCAATTACTTGCCAGCCTTGTTGGCATAACGGCGCTTAAAGCGCTCAACACGTCCGCCGGTGTCAACCAGCTTCTGCTTGCCGGTGTAGAAGGGATGGCACTTGCTGCAAACTTCAACGCGGATCTCCGGCTTGGTATCGCGGGTATGGATCACGTTGCCGCATGCGCAGGTAATGGTGCAATCCACATAGTTGGGATGAATCCCCTGCTTCATTTTCATTTCACCTCTTTCTCGATCATGACTAAAGGGAGCCATACTTGATATATGTGCTCATCACAATCTTCGAATTTCGGCTACCAGCAGACGCCATCCTGTGCGTGTGGAGCAGCCCTCTGAACGATTGCTAGAGTATTTTACCAGAGTTTTTGTGCTTTGTCAAGTAGTGCGGGCAATCTTTTGCGGCGGCAAATTGCCAGCAAATGTGCAATCATTTACATGCCCATCCGGGACGTCGAGGACGCCGTCTCCTACTGTGGGGCAAAGTACATCACACGTTTTTTGTATCTGCTCCGGTAAGTTTCCGGCGGAGTCGGGTACCCCCGCCCTACCGGGTGTTTGTGGGTTGGCCGCACACAATAAAATACTCTGTAGGGAACGGTCTTGACCGTTCCGGGGCCTTGTAGCAGATGCCGCAACAATTTTCCGCAAAGCCTTTGGCTCCCCTTCGAGGGGAGCTGTCGCCGAAGGTGACTGAGGGGTGATTCCCCAAGCGGAGCCTGAAAATGCGCGTTATTTCCTCACTGCGGCGGCTAGGGGCTGCATACAAAAAGGGCCGCCTGCATATTACAGCAGGCGACCCAAAAGCGCTAAACTTATGGTATTACATTATGCCAGCAGCGGCTTAACAGCAGCGGCCAGTTCTTCTTTCTTGGCTTCGGCTTCGGCCAGGTCTTTGCCCTTGGTGGTAAAGTAGGTCTTGATCTTCGGCTCGGTGCCGGAGGGGCGCACCACAACGGTGCAGCCGGATGCCAGGGTGTAGATCAGCACGTTGGCTGCGGGCAGGCCGGTCTCTTCGGGCTTTTTATAGTCCACAACCTTTACAACGGCGTCACCGCCAAAGTCCTTGGGCGGGTTCTCGCGCAGGCCGGACATAATGCCAGCCATCTTGTCCATGCCGGACAGGCCCGGGAACTCAAAGCTGTCAACCTTGTTCAGGTAGCGGCCATACTCGGCGTAAATGCGCTCCAGCTCTTCCTTGATGGAACTGCCCTTTGCGCGGTAATAAGCAGCCATTTCGCAAATCAGCATAGAGCCGATGATGGCATCCTTATCGCGGACGTAAGGACCAGCCAGGTAGCCATAGCTTTCCTCAAAGCCAAAGATGAAGCGGTCAACCTGACCGGCAGCTTCCAGCTTGGCGATCTGATCGCCGATCCACTTGAAGCCGGTCAGCACATTGCGGCACTCAACGCCGTAATGCTCAGCCACCTTGTCCGCCAGCGGGGTGGACACGATGGACTTGCACATGACGGGGTCTTTGGGCATGGTCCCCTGCTCAATGCGGCCCGCGCAGATGTAATCCAGCAGCAGAACGCCGACTTCGTTGCCGGAAAGCAGCTCATAGCTGCCGTCCTTGCACTTAACGGCAATACCAACGCGGTCAGCATCGGGGTCGGTGGCCAGCATCAGGTCTGCGCCGGACTTTTCGGCCAGTTCCAGGCCAAGGCGCAGGGCCTCGAAAATTTCGGGGTTGGGGTACGGGCAGGTGGGGAAATTGCCGTCCGGCTTTTCCTGTTCCGGCACAACGGTGATATCGGTAATGCCGATGTCGTGCAGAACATGGGTGACCGGAACCAGGCCGGAGCCGTTCAGCGGGCTGTAAACCAGCTTCAGGCCAGCGGTCTTGCAGATACCGGGACGGATGGAACGGGCTTCGATTGCTTCGTACAGGGCGTTGATGCAGTCATCGCCAACGTATTCGATGATTCCCTTTTCCAACCCCTCGGCAAACGGCATGGTTTTGGCACCGGTCAGGATGTCGGTCTTCTGGATTTCGGCGTACACGATGTCCGCAGCCTCATCGGTCATCTGGCAGCCATCGGGGCCGTAGGCCTTATAGCCGTTGTACTTGGCCGGATTGTGAGATGCCGTTACCATGATACCGGCGTTGCAGTTATAATAACGGGTAGCAAAGCTCAGTGCGGGAACCGGCATCAGGGCGCTGTAAATGCGCACCTTTACGCCGTTGGCGGCCAGAACTTCGGCAGCAGCCTTGGCAAACACATCGCTCTTGATGCGGCTGTCATAGCTGATGGCAACGGTCTGGGTGCCGCCCTGGGTCTTGACCCAGTTGGCAAGGCCCTGGGTAGCCTGGCGCACAACATACACGTTCATGCGGTTGGTACCGGCACCGATCACACCGCGCAGACCGGCAGTGCCGAACTTAAGGGCAACGGCAAAACGATCCTGAATGGCGGCGTCATCGTTCTGAATCGATTCCAGCTCCGGCTTCAGGTCGGGGTCATCCAGGTTGGCAGCAATCCAACGGCTGTACATTTCTTTATACATTTTGGACACCATCACTTTCTTACCCTGTAAAAGTTTTGGGTAAATTTACTTGTTCAAATTAAATATATCAATTTTAGTTTGCGTTGTCAATCAAAAAAAGCTGGAATTCCGGCCTTTTGCCGGGGCTTTGCCTGTTTTTTACCCTACAGCGTCAAGGCAGATTTTGGGCACAAAAAATATGCTTGCCGCCGCGGGCGGAACAGGATATACTGAAAATAATCAAAGTACGCAATTTGTTGAAAAAAAGGAGTTGGCTGCGCCATGTATGCACACGTTGTCAGCCTGGGGGTAACGGGGCTGGATGGCTACCCCGTTACCGTGGAAACCCACATCAGCGGCGGTCTGCCCAAATTTGCCATGGTGGGCCTGCCGGATTCCGCCGTGAAGGAAAGCAGTGAGCGGGTGCGCAGCGCCATCAAAAACCTGAACTGCCCCTGGCCCGCCAGCCATGTTACCGTCAACCTGGCCCCCGCCGATGTGCGCAAGACCGGCAGTTTGTATGACCTGCCGGTGTTCATCGGCATTTTGGCGGCGCAGCAGTACATCCCACAGCCAGAGCCGCACCAGGCATTTTTGGGTGAGCTTGGGCTGGATGGCACACTGCGCCCCATTGCCGGTGCCCTGCCCATGGCCCTTGCCGCCCAAAAGGCGGGCGTGACCGAACTGTTTGTTCCTGCCGAAAACGCCGCCGAAGCCGCCGTGGCCGAGCAGCTGACAGTTTACCCCGCCCGCAGCGCTGCGGATGTGATCCGCCACTTGGCGGGGCAGGCAAAGCTCAGCCCCGCCAGCCGCACAGGATACGATGCCGCCGGGCAGTGGCTTGGCCCCGATTTTGCGGATGTGCGCGGCCAGGCGGAGGCCCGCCGCGCGCTGGAAGTTGCCGCTGCGGGTGGGCACAACCTGTTGATGGTGGGCCCGCCGGGCACCGGCAAAAGCATGCTGGCCAAGCGCCTGCCGGGCATCCTGCCGCCGCTCAGTTATGAGGAAGCGCTGGAAACCACCGCGATTTATTCCGTTGCCGGGCTGGTGCAGGCCGGGACCGGATTATTGCAGCAGCGACCGTTCCGCAGCCCCCACCACAGTGTCAGCGCCGCAGCCATTGCGGGCGGCGGCACAGTGCCCCGCCCCGGCGAGGTCAGCCTGGCCCACAACGGCGTACTGTTTTTGGACGAGCTGCCAGAGTTCAGCCGCGAAGCGCTGGAGGTGCTGCGCCAGCCAATCGAGGACGGGTGCATCTCCGTGAGCCGAGTACACGGCACCGCCACCTACCCCTGCCGTTTTATGCTGGTTGCCGCCATGAACCCCTGCAAGTGCGGGTATTATGGTTCCGGTGTGCGGGAATGCAGCTGCACGCCCAGTGCGATCGAGCGCTACCGGCAGCGGATTTCCGGCCCGCTGCTGGACCGCATTGACCTGCATGTGGAGGCCCGCCCCGTGGAGTACGATGCCCTTGCCGCCAAAACCGGTGGTGAGCCGAGCGCTGACATCCGCACGCGAGTGGCCGCGGTACGCGCCATGCAGGCCCAGCGCTACAAAGGCCTTGGCTTTACCTGCAACGCCCAGCTGCCCAGCGGCATGCTGCGCCGCTACTGCCCGCTTGCCCCCGCCGCCGAAAAGCTGCTGCGCGGTGCGTTTGAACGCATGGGCTACAGCGCCCGCGCCTATGACCGCATCCTGCGCGTGGCCCGCACTATTGCCGACATGAACGGTGTGGAACAGATCGGCGCCGCAGAGCTGATGGAAGCGCTGCAATACCGGAGAATGGACAGGGCGGTGGGCAAATAAGTGCTTGACCTTATTTGCCCAATGAATAAATAATAAAGAATAATTAAAAATGTTGGTGGACCGCAGTGCTGCGCACTGCTCAGAAATATTAGTGCTCTATGGATTACAGAACTCTAATATTTTTTGAGCGTTGCGCCAGCAACGCGGTCCACCTGCATTATTCTTTATTCTTTTTTAATTTTTCATTACTTTGCCCTTTCCGGGCAAAGTAAAACATCCACTGCTGCAAAATTCCGGCATTGCCATAAGCCGGGAATGGGTTCTGGCCCGCATAGTGCTGGTCGATCACACGCTGGATCCACACATCCACGGGGGCACACTCCATGCGGCCATAGGCAAACAGGGCTACGCAATTGGCCACCTTGATGCCCACGCCGTGTTGCTGCATCAAAGCTTCCAGCAGCCGGGCATCGGGCAGGGTTTCCAGCGCGGCAAGGTCCAGCGCTCCCGCTGCAACCGCCTGGGCGGCAGCCAGAACATACGGGGCGCGGTAGCCCAGCGCGCAGTCCCGCAATGCCTGCTCCCCTGCCGCGGCGAGCGCCTGCGCCGTTGGGAACGCATACAGCACTTTCCCGCCCGGCTGCAACAGCGGCGCACCGTACCGGGTACACAGCGTTTCCACGCAAGCCTGAATGGCCGGGATATTTTTGCGCTGGCTGATGATAAAGGTAACCAGCATCTCCCAGGCGTCCTGGCGCAGAATGCGGATGCCCGCCCCGGCCCGGGCCGCTGCGCAAAGGTAGGCATCCTGTTTGGGCACCGCGGCGCGGATGGCCGCATAATTGCGGTTCAAATCAAAATAGCGGTGCCAGAAGCCCTGCCATTCTTCCGGGGTACAGCTAGCTGTATACGTATCACCGCTGCCGGGCTGCAGGTACAAAAGCTTATCCCCTGCCAAAAACCGCCAGCCCTGCGGCGTTTGCGCAATGCGGAACGCCTGGCCGCTGGCGGCTATTTTTTGCAGATCGAAATCATCCGGTATCGTTACGATCATGGCTCGCGCAGCACCTCCAGCATGCGGCGGGCGCTGCCTTCCCACGAGTATTTTTGCAGTACGGCGGCGGCATCCCGGCCGGGGGTTACATGGTCCACACTGCCGTGGTTGGTGGAAAGGTCAATGTAATCGGCGTGGGAGCCGTAAATTTCCCGCATGCAGGGGGTATTGCTCACCATCACGCGTGGAGCACCGCAGGCGATGGCTTCCAGCGGGGGGATGCCGAACCCCTCATACAGCGTGGGGAACAAAAACGCCTTGCAGTTTTCCATCAGGCTTTTGGCTTCGCCGTCCGTCACATAGCCAAGGTACATCACGTTGTTCAGGTGGTCCAGCCCCAGGGCAGCGGCCTCTTTGGCAAGGCTGCCGCCGCCCGCAATTGCAAACATGACCTGGGGTTTGCTCTGCGCAGCGCGCAGCACCCAGGGAAAGTTCTTATTTTTAAGTAGGTTGGACATTGAGAAATAATACTCGCCCTTTTTCAGCTGCGGCCACTTGCTGTACTCACCAAACAGCATGGGGTCAGGGCGCACGCGCTGCATATGCTGCCAGGCGTTATACACCACAGTGATTTTTTCGGGGTTCACATGGTAATATTTCACGATCTCGCTTTTGGAAAATTCCGAGACCGTCACGATCTTTCTGGCCTTTTTGGCAATGGCCGCATACTGCATGCAGTGCCAGACAGCGCTGGTACGGCCGCGTAGGTCGGTATAAAAATCCGGGCGGGCCTTATAGCACACATCATGCACCACGGCAATGCCCTCGTTCCCACGGTGGAACATGGGAATAACGTTGCACATGCCCAGCCAGCAGCGCCCGCTTTGGGCCAGATATCGGCCATACACCCACTGCCAGCCCAAAATGCCGCTGGACTGCGGCAGGGTGACCACCTTGATATTGCGGTATTCGGGAACGATACAATCCGGCGGAACCGCCACTTCCAGCTCGCCGGGTTCCAGCATGGGGTCCATGGCAGCGAGTATTTCCCGCGCATAGCGCTGGATGCCGGAAAGCTGCTGCACAAAAAACGAACCGTCTACTGTATACTTGGGCATTTTCATTCTCCTTATAAACGGCACCGCGTTACTGCGTCAGGATGCCGTATTGGTATTTGCACTGCAAAATGCGCTGCACGCTTTCGTCCAGTCGCTGCTGGGGGATGGTACCATCCTGCACAGCTTCCAGCACGGCGGTATAGGCATCGGCAAGGCCGTTGGGCATCAGCAGCAGATCTGCACCGGCCTGCAGCGCCTTGACCGCCGCCTGGCCGGGGGTATACACATCGGTAATGGCCTGCATCGCCAGCGAATCCGTCACGATCAAGCCCTGATAGCCCAGCTCCCCGCGCAAAAGATCGGTCAGCATGACGCTGGAAAGGGAGGCCGGGGTATCGTCCCCTGTTACCTGCGGCACGGTAATGTGGGCCGCCATAATCAGCGGAGCATTGTTCACATTTTGGGCAAAGGGCACCAGCTCACAGCTGCGCAGGTCATCCAGCGTTTTGTTCAGCGTTACGGTGCCAACGTGGGTATCCTCGCTGGTATCGCCATGGCCGGGGAAATGCTTGAGGGTGCAAGCAATGCCCGCATCGGCAAACCCGGCGCACGCCCCGCCCACAAGGTCGGCGGCGGTCTGCGGTTCACTGCTGAACGCGCGGGTGCCGATGACCGGGTTATCGGGGTTGGTGTTCACATCGGCCACAGGGGCAAAATCCAGGTTAAAGCCGTATTCTTTTAAGTAGCCGCCAATGGTGCGGCCCATGGCGCGGGCATCTTCCGGGTTACCGGATGTTCCCACCGCCGCAGCGCTTTCGTATTGGGGCAGGTCAAACGCGGCATTGTTGGCAAGGCGCGCCACCAGGCCGCCCTCCTCATCAATGGCAGTAAAGAGCGGCGTATCGCTCGCCTGCTGCAAATCGTCCAGAAATTGGGTGATCTGCTGCGGGCTTTCCAGATTTTTGCCAAAGATCACCACGCCGCCCACCGGGTACTCCGCCAAAGTCTGGCGCATGGCATCCGTCAGTTCGGTCACGCCGTCCGCCTTGGCATCGTTGATCTGGTCCTGCGTCTGGCTCAAGTCCAGGGAATCGGGTCGAACAAGAAAGAGCTGCCCCACCTTTTGTTCCAGCGTCATCTCCTCCAGCAGCTGCTGCACGGGGTCCGGCTCCGGGGTGGGCTGTTCCGTGGGTGCTGCCTGCGTGGTTTGGGCTTGCTGTGTTGGTGCTTCGGTCGGCTGGGCCGCCTTATTGGGGAGTACATCTTTTGGGGCAGCAGAACAGGCGCACAAGGCTGCCGCCAAAACGGTTGACACAAATGCCGCGAATCTTTTTTTCATGCTTACCGCCCCCTGTTGTTTGTCTAGGGTGTATCCTCTAATAAAATAAACGAAGAAGTCATCCAAATTGTTACATAAAAGACATTTTTCCTGTCCATATTTTCATAGGGAAATATCTTTGCCTTAAGGCAATACCGCATAATTCTAAGTGCCGATACGGCGAGCGAGGTGCGGCAGATGCCAAGCCAAAAGCGCAGATAATACTGGATGTCTTATCGAGCATTTTGGCAACGCAGATGCCGTGCCGCAGCCGCCGGAGCGGTGCTTAAGCCGCAAGGCGGGAATTGTGCGGTGTTGCCTTAAGTTGGCTGGCGCACAATGTGCGCCCCTGCGGTCACTATAGGGAAATGCCATTTTCCCCGCACAACGCGCCCTGCTGCATATGCTGGCCTTGCGGCGTGTTTTATTGTATTTTAATTATACCATGCCTCGCGGCAGAATGGAACGGAATTTACAGGAATCAAGTGGTAAAATCCGCATTACTCTGCAAAAAGCCCCCGGCACAGCGGTTTGGCACCGTACCGGGGGCTTTGCATTGGTTCAGGCTTTGCTGCCGGACCGATTATTCATCATCAACGGTATTGTCATTGCCAACCGGGTCTTCGGCGGCAACATCGGCGGTTTCGGGGGTAGCTTCCTCCTCGGCTTCCAGCGCTGCCTTGTCATAGGCAAAGGCATTCAGGGCGTCAGTGCTCACTTCATACACAACGCCTGCTGCGCCGGAGCTGCGCAGGTAGCACAGGGTATCGTCCTCGGCGTCGTTGCCGCCAAAGCTGCACTGGATGCTGGTGCCGTCCGATGCGATCAGGGTAACGATGGCATTGGGGGTATCCAGACCATACACGGCATCGGCCTGCGGTTCGGTCACGCTCCACTTGGTTTTCAGATCGCAGATGGTGCTTGCCATCTTTTTGACGATATCCTGATCCAGGTTATACTCCGCATCATCCGTCAGCGTCCAGGTGCCGTCATTCTGGGCAAAGCTCAGGGTTCCGCCGTTGGCGGTCTGCACCACCATCTTGGTCACATCGTCCACATCTATGTCCGTAATGCTCTGGGCGGCGTACAACTGCTTTGCGGTTTTGCAGATGCCGCTCAGGGCCGAACTGTCCAGCGTATACACCGGGCCGTCTGCGCTCAGGCGGGCATACCAGTTGTTTGTGATGGAGTTCTTGCTGCCAACGGTCAGCGTCCATTCGGTATCTGCCGTTTTCAGGCTCAGCTCATAGGTCGGGGTATCAAAGCCCATGCTGGCAACATCGGCGTCATCGCCCAGTTCGCGCAGCGCGGTCAGAGCGGTCATGCTGTCGGCAACGCCTTGGGCCTTACTCTGGTCAAGGGGCAGCGCGGGGTCAGAATCCAGCGTCCAGGTATCGTCCGTTTTGGTCAGGGCGGATTCCAACGTTGCGCCATCGCTGGCGTCTTTGTAGGCGATCGCGGTCACACTGTCAGCATCCAGGCTGCACAGCGCAATGCTGGTATTCTCTTCCTCGGTGTCTGCATGGTTCAGCACGCCAAGGGCAACGCCCAGCACAACCACCACGGGAACCAGCACAAAAAGGGGCAACATTTTCTTTGTGTTCATTGGCTGTTATCTCCTAAGGTTTCTGCGGCACTGGAAATATCAACGGCGGCGGCGCACCAAGGTGATGGCGATACCGGCCACGATAAAGGCCAGCGGCACCACAATGGTAAACAGCAGGCCAAGCAGCATGGTAGCCTTGGCAGGTACCGTCAGGGTTTCGGCGCTCATACTCTTGCTGTCAATCACCACACCGTTTTCTTCGCCGGTCATCCAGTTCACGGCGCTGGTCAGCAGCTGGGCATTGCCGCCGGAAACCGCGCTGTTCATCTGGCTGTTCAGCATGTTGGGGCAGTTCACCCAAACCACTTTGGCGCCGGTAGCGCTGTTGCTGGCGGCAACGGCAATGTTAAAGGGGCCGTTGGGGTCATTTGCCCCCTGCTCGGCGGTGGTTGCCTCGGCATAATCCTGCATGGAGTATGCCGTGCTGCTGGTGCTCAGCAGGGTGGTCAGGGTCAGGTCATCGGTGCTGTCGCCTTTCACAATGCCCTGTGCCACGGGGGTAAAGACATGCATGCCGTCAGTTATGCCCGCGGTGATATCGTTGGAGCTCAGGCTCGGCAGCAGGTAGGTCTGCGGGTAGCGGTAAGCGTAATAGTTGCTGTCATTTTCAATCACAAGGCCTTCCTGGCGGGTCATGCCGTATTCTGCCAGCAAGGCATCCAGGTTGGGGGTGCTCACCGTCAGGTCGGTAGTCACAAACAGGTGGCCGCCGTTTTCCAGATAGGTCTTGATGGCAGCGGCATCCAGGGTGGAAAGGTCCGCCTGCGGGTCGTTGATCAGCAGGGCTGCGGCATCTTCGGGCACTGTATCGGTGGTCAGCAGGTTCAGGTCCTGCATGGTAACGCCGGAATTATCCAGCGTTTCGGTAAAATCGCTTTCCAGGCTGGATTCGCCGTGGCCGGTCAGCTGGTACAGCACATAGCTGTTCTCCCGCGTGACCTTGGCAATGCCGGAGGACAGCGCGTTCTCAGCGGAGAAGCTCATTGTGTAACTGCCGGTGGTATAATAGCTGGAATAATCCGCCGTATACATATCATTGTAGTCCACCACGGTGTGGTTATCCCCGCATACAAGGATCACGCTGGAGGAGCTTGCGTTCTGCGCGTCATACTGCTGTGCAAAGGTGGGGTACAGCGCGGGGTCGCGCTGCTGCCAGGTAAAATGGCTGCTTTCGCCCGCATAGCGGTCCAGAATTCGCGTAATGTTGGAATCCTCGTTGCCGGTTTCCGCCAGGTAATAGGCGGTCACATCGGTGTTCAGTTCCTGCAGCATGGTTTTGGTGGTATCGCTCAGGGTGAACATTTTGCCGGTGGAAATATCAAACTGGGTAAACTTGGTGGGCACCGCGCCCACCACAAGGTTGAGCAGAATTACCAGCACCAGCACCACAACGGCCAGCACGCTGGCGTAAGCACCGCTGCGCAGGCTGCGGCGGCGCGCTGCCTGCTGTGCCTGGTTAGGGGCAGGGGCATTGGCCGCGTTCTTTTTCTTAAAGTTCATCGTCGGACCCCCCTCTTTAATTCCAGCGGCGGCGTTCCAGTGCCTGACCCGTCAGGAAGAGGAACAGTCCCGCCACCGATAGATAATACACAATGCCGGTCACGCTGAACATGCCGCCCACAAAATCCGTAAACGGCTGGAACAGTGCCAGCGCGCCAAGCACGCTGTTAAAGCCGGTCAGCAGCCAGGCCGGGCGCAGCTTAAACAGCAGCACCAGCACCACGGCACCGCCGCAGAACACCGCGCTGCCCACCGTGACATTTTTGCAGGCCAGACCGACCAGCAGAGCCACAACCGCCAGCACCACGCAGAACACGATGAATGCCAGCGTGTTGCCGCTGGTGAACAGGCTCTTGATGCCGTTCATCAGGTAGCAGATCAGCAGCGCACCAAAAGTAGCCAGGTACGCAATGATCTGGTTTTCCGTCAGGGCGGAGACAAAGGTGCCGATGGCAATGCAGGCAGCGCCCATCAAAAAGTACGCCAGCCAGGTGGCGTAAGCGCTGGTAAGGGAGATGGTGCCAAAGGCCGTGAGCACCAGCGGCATGATGGCCGCTGCCGCCATGGGCACGGCAAACACCGCCAGCTGGGCAAAGTACTTACCCATCACGATAGAAGGGATCCCCACCGGGCTGGTGAGCAGCAGCTGGTCGGTTTTATTGCGGCGTTCATCCGCAAAGCTGCGCATGGTCAGCGCCGGCAGCAAAAACAGCATGACCAGCGTGGTAGAATACAAAACGGTTGAAAAATCCGACGTGCCATACACCAGGCAGTTGGCGGAGTAATATAACCCGGTAAACGCCAGCATAACACCAATGACAACATAGCCGACCAGGCTGGTGAAATAGCTGCGCAGTTCCCGCTTAAAAATGGCAAACATGGCTCACTCTTCCTCCTTTTGGTCGTTTTCGGCTTCCGGTTGTTCCGGAGTATCATCCGCCGGGGCCTGCGGTTCGGCAGGCTCAGCAGACTGTTCCGGCTGTGCGGCAGCCGCTTCCGGAGCCGGTTCTTCGGTTTCTTCCGGCTGGGCTTCCTCCGGTGCAGTCTCGGTGATCTGTAGGAAGATATCCTCCAAACTCATCGTATCGCTTGTCAGGGACACAACCGGGCAGCCAGCTTCGGCCAGCGCCTTGGACAGGGCCGCGCGCAGGTCTGCACCGGCGGTGCTGGTGGCGGTAAAGCTGACCTCATCGCCCTTTTCTGCGGTCACGCGCAGGTCGGTCAGGCCCTCCACCTTGGCGGCAGCGGCCAGAATCTGTTCTTTGGTGCCAAGTGCCGTGGCGGCAATCATGCCGTGGGCAGCCAGCTGGGCGGCCAGCTCTTCCGGCGTGCCCTGGGCGGCCACTTTACCGTGCGCAATAATCAGCACGCGGTCACAGATCGTCTGCACTTCGCTCAGGATATGGCTGGAAAGGATGACGGTGTGGGTCTCTCCCAGGTCATGGATGAGGTTGCGGATCTCGATCATCTGGGCGGGGTCTAGGCCAACGGTGGGTTCGTCCAGAATGATCACCTTGGGGCTGCCCAGCAGCGCAGCGGCAATGCCAACGCGCTGGCGGTAGCCTTTGGAAAGGTTGCGGATCAGCCGCTTTTCCATCTCCTGCAGCCCAGCGCGCTGCACGGCCTGCGCTACATCCTGCACGCGGTCCGCTTTTTTCTTTTTGCCTTTCAGCTCGCTGACAAACAGCAGGTATTCCTGCACGGTCATATCGGTATACAGCGGCGGAATTTCCGGCAGGTAGCCGATGCAGGCTTTGGCCTCCTTGGGCTCTTCCTGAATATCATGGCCGTCAATGGCAACGGTGCCGCCCGTGGGCGCAAGATACCCGGTGATCATGTTCATTGTGGTGGATTTGCCGGCGCCGTTGGGCCCCAGCAGGCCGTAAATACAGCCGTCCTGCACAGTGAAGCTGATATCATCGACCGCGGTGTGTTTTCCGTAACGCTTGGTCAAATGCTTGACTTCGATCAATGGATGCACTCCCCTTTTCTTGGGGGCCGCCCGCCGCAGGGCAGGCGTACCCCTGAACTATCCAGAAGTATACCGCCTATTTGTGAAAATTGTGCGTCGTTTTTTTGCCAGGATGTGAAAATTGTGTGCACATGCAAAAGCACCCCTGCGCGGCTGCAGGGGTGCCAAATCAGCTTATTCTTTTGCTGCTTCGTTTCTTTTGCGGGGGGCAGCTTTAGGCAACACCGCACAATTCCCGCCTTGCGGCTTAAGCACCGCTCCGGCAGCTGCGGCACGGCATCTGCGTTGCCAAAATGCTCGATAAGACATCCAGTATTATCTGCGCTTTTGGCTTGGCATCTGCCGCACCTCGCTCGCCGTATCGGCACTTAGAATTATGCGGTATTGCCTTACTTTTTCTGTTTTCTCCGCTTTGCTTCCACAATGACGTCCGCAATGTGCATGGCAACATCATCCTTGCTTTGCAGCGGCAGCGCGGTGGAAATGCTTTCGGTAATCAGGGTTACAACGTTGGTATCCACGCCAAAACCGGCGCCGGGCACCTTGACATTGTTGGCCACAATCATATCCATGTTTTTCTTGTGCAGCTTGGCAGTAGAATTTTCGATCAGATCTTTCGTTTCCATCGAAAAGCCGCAGACAAACAACTGCTCCGGCTTGTGCTCGCCAACCCAGCCCAGAATGTCATCCGTGCGTTCCAGCTCAATTGAAAGTTCACCATCGTGCTTTTTGATCTTATCCTGCGCCACCTGGGCCGGGCGGTAGTCCGCCACAGCGGCGGCCATCACCAGGGCATCCGCATCCATGGCGTTGGCCTTGACAGCTTCAAACAGTTCTGCCGCGGTGGCAAAAGGCACCATTTTGACAAACGGAACCGGCGGCAAGTCGGAAGATGTCAGCAGCGTCACATCCGCGCCGCGCAGCATACAGGCGCGGGCCACGGCATAGCCCATTTTGCCGGTGGAATGGTTTGTCAGGTAGCGCACCGGGTCCATCGGTTCGCGGGTGCCGCCAGCGGAAACCACCACTTTCATGCCCTGCATGTCTTTTTCGTGTTCCAGCTCCCGTGCCACATAGTCCACCAGAACGCCCTCATCGGGCAGGCGGCCGGAGCCCGTATCGCCGCAGGCCAACAGGCCGGAACCGGAGGGAATGACGGTGAAGCCGTAATGCTCCAGCGTTTTCAGGTTATCCTGGGTGATGGGGTTCTCCAGCATATGGGTGTTCATGGCAGGGGCCACCAGCTTGGGGCAGCGGGCCGCCAGGGTAACGGTGGTCAGCATGTCATCCGCCAGGCCGTGGGCCAGTTTGGCGATCACATTTGCGGTTGCCGGGGCGATCAGCATCAAATCCGCCGCGTTGGCCAGCGAAACATGGGCCACATCATACTGGAAGTTGCGGTCAAAGGTATCCACAATGCAGCGGTTGTTGGTCAGGGTTTCAAACACCAGCGGGGTGATAAACTCCGTGGCGTTTTTGGTCATCAGCACATGCACATTGGCGCCGGCTTTGGCCAGGGCATGGGCCACATTGGGCATTTTATAAGCAGCAATCCCGCCGGTAATGCCCAGCACAATGGTTTTGCCTTTCAGGTTCATGATAACACATCCTTATATTTGGCCGGGCTTCTGGCTGCCCGTATTGTTCTGCTTTTAAGTATATCCTGCCAGGGGGCAAAAGTAAAGGGAATTCAACAGTTGGCAAACGGGCTGCGAACTGCTATAATAAACTGTAATTTTACATTCTGCGCATTTTATACTTTTATAATAGGGCAATCCTGCATCATTCTAAGGCAATACCGCACAATTCTAAGTGCCGATACGGCGAGCGAGGCACGGCAGCTGCTAAGCCAAAAGCGCAGATAATACTTTGTGTATTATCGAGCATTTTGGCAACGCAGATGCCGTGCCGCAGCCGCCGGAGCGGTGCTTAAGCCGTCAGGCGGGAATTGTGCGGTGTTGCCCTAAGCCTATCGAACGGGAAACATTGCCGGGTTGCCAAGGATACGAGGTTTTACCCTATGATTCTTGCAGTTGATATCGGTAACAGCAACATCTGCATTGGCGGGCTGGATGGCATGAAGGTGCTGTTCACCGCGCGCATGGTCACCCGCCCGCGCTGCACCGGGGATGAATACACCGCCGAGCTGAAATTTCTGCTGGGCCGCCTTGGCGTTACCCCTGAAGCCTGTGAGGGCGTTATCGTGTGCAGCGTGGTGCCCGACCTAACCAAAGTTCTGGCCGATGCCTGCACCCGGCTGACCGGGCGCAAAGCCATGCTGGTCAGCCCTGCACTGAACACCGGGCTGACCTTTGCGGTGGACGCTCCGGACCGCGTGGGGCGGGACCGCATTGCCGATGCCACCGCCGCAGCCGCCCACTATCCACTGCCCTGCATGACGGTGGACCTTGGCACGGCCACCACCTATAATGTCATTTCTTCCAAGCGGGCGTTCCTGGGTGGTTTTATCCTGCCCGGCGTGCAGACCAGCCTGCGGGCCATCAGCAGCGGCACAGCGCAGCTGCCGCCTATCTCGCCCGAAACGCCGGATCACCTGATTGGCCGCAACACGGTGGAATGCCTGAACAACGGCGTGATGTTTGGCACCGCAGCCATGCTGGACGGCCTGGCTGCCCGCGTGGAAGCCGAACTTGGCGAGCCGCTGACCGTGGTTGCCACCGGCGGCCTGGCCCCCTGCATCATGCCCTGCTGCACCCGCAAGGTGATTTATGATTCTGACCTGTTGTTCAAGGGGCTGGCGATCCTGTACAGCAAAAACGCCGAATAAGCACGTTTACACGTTTTGTATTCTGCCCATTATCAGAAAAGGGACCGGCATTTTCTGCCGATCCCTTTTGTTTTATGTATTTCCCGAATGGTTTACATATCCGGCGTAACCATCACAGCGCCGTAATTGCGCACGCTGAGCACATGGCAGCTGCCTGCACCAAACACACCGTCAATGGCGTTCTTGTAGGTTTCCAGCAGTGCCAGCGGTACAAACGCCTGAATGGTACCGGCAAAGCCGCCGCCCTGCAAACGCCATGCGCCGCGGCCGTTCAGCACCTTCTGGCTGATGGCCAATGCCAAAGGCACGCCCTGCTCCTGCGGATTCTTGATGCTGTAGGCGTTCTGGTTGAACTCAAAGCTGGAATGGCCGCCCTCAATGATCAGCTGCAGGAAGCGGTCAAAGTCGTCCGCCTTGATGGCTTCATAGATTTCCCCGGCGCGGCGGCTGTCATTATAAAAATGGATGGCACGCACCACGGCGCGGTCGCCGGTCACTTTGCGCACTTCGGGGATGGCTTTCAGGAAGGTTTCCTCGTCCACATCGCGCAGGACCTTTTTGCCAAAGAATGCAGCAACGCTCTCCATCTCGCGGCGCACAGCGGCATAATCATCGGTCAGGTCAGCGTGGCTGCCCTTGGTATCGCTGATGCAGAGTGCAAAGCCCTTGGCTGCCAGATCAAACGGAACTTCGCGCACGACCGGATGGCCCACTTCCTTAAAGTCGATGGTGATGACCTTTCCCACGGCGCAGGCGGTCTGGTCCATCAGGCCGCAGGGCTTGCCAAAGAAAACATTCTCAGCATACTGGCTGATCATGGCGTTTTTGACCTGGTCGAAACGCTTCATGTCATTATCATTGTACTCGCCGCGGAAGATAGCACCCATGCACACCTCAAAGGCAGCCGAGCTGGACAAACCGGAACCACCCAGAACATCAGAAGTGGTGTAGCAGTCAAAGCCGCCCACCTTGCCGCCATCTTTCACAATGCCGGCAGCCACGCCGCGGATCAGGCTGGCGCTGTGCTCTGCTTCAACGGGCTGCGGGGTCAGGTCGCGCAGATTCACATCGTCGATCTTACCAAAGCCGTGGGAAATCACGCGTACAACGTTCTCGTCATTCTTGGCAACCACAGCAATGATATCCAGGTTTACGGCAGCTGCAATCACCACGCCGTTGTTATGGTCGGTATGGTTGCCGCCGATCTCGGTGCGGCCGGGTGCCGAGTACAAACACACTGTGCGGCCCGTGCCAAAGTTTTCTTCAAAATGGTCGATCATATCCACATAACGGACACGCTGGGCTGCCACAGTAGCAGTGTCTGCCCCATACAGCTTAGCAAAAGCCTGGTCGTAACCGCCGTTCAAGATATTCTGTTTCAGTTCCGCACTCGTTGCCATCGTTCATACACCTTTCTTCGTTTGGCTGCTCCTTGTAAAACATGCACAAAAACAGCGTGCGCTTTTTAGCAATGCAGCGCATTTTAGGCCAGTATCACGGCTTCTTGTACTCAGTATAACAAATTTTAGCAGGATGTAAACATCTTTTTTCAACGCGATTATGGACTTTTGATGAATCTTCTGATATAATGGTAAAAAATATGCTCCATCCTGTTCCGGCCTGCTGCGGCGGGCCCTGTTTTGGGAGCAGAATGGCGAACCACAACCAGATTTTGCAAGAGTGAGGGATTTGGTATGCCGACCATCGCAAAGCAATCTTATAAGCAGAGCTATACCGATAATGTAGAGCTTTCCATTTTTAATTGTGGCCACGAATACTGCCAGCCGGGCCACACCTGGGGCCCCGGTGTGCGTGACCATTACCTGATTCATCTTGTTGTTGCGGGCAAAGGTGTGTATCAGGTCAACGGCGCTGCCTATAACTTGCAGGAGGGTGATCTCTTCCTCGCCAAACCCAACCAGCTCATCACCTATGCGGCAGATGAAACCGACCCGTGGGAATATTACTGGGTCGGCTTTAACGGTGCCTGTGCCAACAAGCTGGTGCAGCAGACCCCGTTCAGCGATGTGCAGCCCGTGCACCACTGCAAAGACCCCCAAAGCACCCGTGAAACCATTTATAATATCTACCTGGCCCGCGGCCCGGAACCGCAGTGCGAAGCCCTGATGACCGGCTATCTGTACCTGTTCATGGCCCAGCTGATGAAGGAAGCGCGCGAAGCCATGCCCAACACGCCGTCTTCCAGCAGCCAGTATGTGCTGGCCGCTATCAAGTATATTCAGTTCAACTATTCCCATGATATTTCGGTAGATGACATCGCCAAGGCGGTTGGGGTCAGCCGCAGCCACCTGTACCGCGTGTTCATGTCCAATGTAGGCCAAAGCCCGATTGACTATTTAACGGGCTACCGCATCAGCGAAGCCTGTTCCCTGCTGAAAAACACTGGGCTTTCCATTGCCGAAATCGCGGTCTCCGTCGGCTTTTTTGACCAGTTCTATTTTTCCCGCGTGTTCAAAAAGGTCAAGGGCGTGCCCCCCAGCAAGTATCTTGCTGCGCTGGAAAAAGACCCGCAGTTGGGGCTGGTATAAGCCATTTTTACACAATGTCCCACCATACGGCAGCACCTTGCTTTTTGGTGCTGCCGCTCAGTTTTTACCGGCAGACTGATATATTTGCCATAACATTAGAGCAAACGGAGCAAACCATGTCTTTGAAGAAAAATCAGATTTTTGAAACCACGATCGAAAGCCTTTCCAGCGATGGCAGCGGCGTTGCCCATGTGGAAGGGCAGGCCGTTTTTGTGCCCGGCGCGGCACCGGGGGATGTGATCCGCTGCCGCATTGTAAAGGCATTGAAAAGCTATGCTTTCGGCCGCATTGATGCGATTTTAGCCCCCGGCCCCGGCCGCGTTGCGCCGGATTGTGCCGTGTGCACTCCCTGCGGCGGCTGTGGCCTGCGCCATTTGAGCTATGCCGCGGAATGCGAAGCGAAAACTGACTTTGTGCGGGATGCTTTTGCCCGCCTTGGCGGCTTTGATGTAAGCAGCTTTGAGTTTTCGCCCGTTCTCGCCCTGACGGACCACACCGCACACTACCGCAATAAGGTCCAGCTGCCCGTTGGGCTGGATGCCGATGGCCATGTTGTGACTGGCTTTTACGCCGGGCGCACCCACCGTATCGTCCCCTGCCTCGATTGCAAATTGCAGCCGGAATGGATGAACGCCCTGGCCCGCCGGGCCTGCGCCCTGCTGGAAGCCAACGGCATTGCCCCCTATGACGAGGAAACCGGCAAGGGCCGCGTGCGCCATTTGTATATGCGCCAAGGCTGGCACAGCGGTCAGCGCCTGCTGTGCTTTGTGGTAAACGGCAACGGCCTGCCCAACGAAGCCGAGATCTGCCGCACCTTGCAGCAGGAGTTCCAGCTGACCACCGTGCTGATCAACCGCAATACCGCCCGCACCAACGTGATTTTAGGGCGGGATACCCGCACCGTGCTTGGCCCCGGCGTGATTGAGGATACTTTGGCCGGAGTGCCCATCCAGATGGGTGTGCACGAGTTTTATCAGGTCAACACCCCCGCTGCCGAGCTGCTGTACGCCAAAGCGCAGGAGTTTGCCCGGCTGCAGCCGGATGACTTTTTGCTGGACCTTTACTGCGGCATGGGCACCATTGGCCTTTCGATGAAGCCGCACTGCCGCCGCCTGGTCGGCGTTGAGGTTGTGCCGCAGGCAGTGGAAGGTGCCAAAGCCGTTGCTGCGCATCTTGGCCTGCCCCCAGAGGAAGCCGATTTTTACTGCATGGACGCCGGCGAAGCCGCGACCCGCCTTGCCAGCGAGGGTGCCCACCCCGATGTGATCGTGGTGGACCCGCCGCGCAAAGGCTGCGATAACGCCACCCTGACTGCCATTGTCCAGATGGCCCCACGCACCCTCGTCATGGTCAGCTGCAACCCCTCCACCGCCGCCCGCGATGCTAAGTTCCTGTGTGAACAGGGGTATACGCTGGAAAAGGTTCAGCCCGTGGATTTGTTTCCAAGGACAAGGCATGTGGAGACGGTATGCTTATTGTCCAAACTTAAAAGTAAAGAACATATCGAGATCGAAGTGAAGATGGACGAGTTGGATTTGACTTCGGCTGAAAGCAAGGCAACCTATGAGGAAATCAAGGCGTATGTTCTGGAACATACCGGACTGAAAGTCAGCCACCTCTATATCGCACAGGTGAAGCAGAAATACGGCATCATTGAGCGTGAGAACTACAATAAACCGAAATCCGAAGATGCCAGGCAGCCACAATGCCCGCCGGAGAAGGAAAAGGCAATTACGGAGGCACTGCGTCACTTTGGGATGATTTAAGGCGGATGTCTTAATCATTAAAGGAACGGTGAGGGTATGAAGTACAAAATTGCAATCTGCGATGACTCCGGTGCGGACAGACAGTTTGTTTTGAATATGGTGCGCGCCTGGGCTTCGTCCGCCGGTCACACGGTGCATATCGACGATTTTCCCTCCGCCGAGAGCTTCCTGTTCCGCTACGCAGAAGAAAGCGACTACGACATTCTCCTGCTGGATATCGAAATGGGCGCGATGGACGGCGTTACGATGGCAAAAGAGCTTCGCAAGAGCAACGACACGGTGCAGATCATTTTCATCACCGGCTATTCCGACTACATTTCAGAGGGCTACGAGGTGGCGGCGCTCCACTATCTGATGAAGCCCGTGAAGGAAGAAAAGCTTCGTTCGGTGCTGGACCGCGCCGCGGAAAAGATAACGAAAAACGAACGGGTCCTGCATTTCGAGGCCGGCGGAGAAATGGTGCGTGTGCCGATTTATCAGATTCGATATGCAGATGTGTTCGGCAACTATGTGACCGTTCACGCGCGAACGGATGTAACGGTGAAAATGACACTGGGCGAGCTTGAAAAGCAGCTCGACGAGCGTTTTTACCGCGTGGGGCGCTCTGCACTCGTGAATCTGACGCAGATCAGCCGCGTCACCAAGACGGAGATCCGGCTGAGTGACGGAACCGCCATCCCGCTGCCGCGGGGCGCGTATGAGGGCGTCAACCGTGCCATTATCAACATGAGGTAAGGCGTATGGGCTTGTTTACAAAGAAAATCGAAAAGCAGATCGCCTCCTATCAGCAGGAACTGATCGAAACGCATTATCGCGAAGTAGACAATATGTACCGCCAGATCCGCGGATGGCGGCACGACTACCGCAACCATATCCAGACCATGAAGGCTTACGCCGCCGCGGGAGATTGGGACGCCATCCAAAACTACCTGGACCTGCTGGACACCGATCTGCAAACCGTGGACACGGTCATCAAGACCGGCAATCCCATGACCGACGCCATCTTGAACTCCAAAATCTCCCTTGCAAAGGCAAAGGGCATTGAAGTCGCGGCGGATGCCCACATCCCCGTCCGGCTGAAGTCCTCGGAGATCGATCTCTGCTGCATCCTCGGCAATCTCTTCGACAACGCCATTGAGGCCAGCATGAAGCTGCCGGAGGACAAGCGCCTCATCCGGGTCTATATGGATATGAAAAATACCCAGCTCTACATCTCCTTCACCAATTTTACCGCCGGGAAGAAAATGCAGAAGGAGGGAGGGCTGTTCCGCAGCACCAAGGGCGAGGGGCATGGCTTTGGCCTTGTCCGCATCGACGCCATCGTGGAGCGGCTGGACGGATACATCAGCCGCAACAGCGAGGACGGTGCATTCACCACTGAAATACTGCTTCCGCAGGAGTGAGAGCTGCAATTCATCCCCCGGAAAAAGCGATTCGTCCCCGGAGTCAACCGGGGACGATTTTTTCTGCTATGCTATGCGCGTGAGGTGAAACGACATGAAACACAGAGAAAAACCGAAGTACAGCGTCCGGCAAAATGTCTGCTTTATGGTGCGGACCGCTTGGGAGAAGCGCAGGAGAGTGCCGCTCCTTTGCGTTGTGGTCGCGGCCATCAAAGTGGCGTTGGATTTGGCGCAGCTCTATGTCACACCGGGAATTCTTACGAGGGTGGAGCAGGGCGTTCCCGTGGGGGAGTTGCTGACGACTATCGGATTTTTCACAGCGGCACTTCTTCTCTTGCAGGGGGTTGCGGCGTATTGCGATGCCATCCGGATGCCCGGTGAGATCGATGTTCGCTGTGCCATCATCCGCATGATCTCCCGGAAAAGCGGCGAGACCTCCTACCCAAATGTCCACGACTCCAAAATTCTGAAGCTGGAGGAGCAGGCGCAGCGGACCACCAGCGGCAACGACGATGCGGCGGAGCATATTTGGCGAACGCTGACGGAGCTGCTGGCGAATCTCGGCGGCTTTGCCGTATATCTGCTGCTGTTCTCCCGCTTGAGCCGCTTTTTGATCCTGCTGGTGGTGTTGACCGCCGCAGCAGACTTCTTCGTTTCCCACTACATCAGTGAGTGGGAGTACCGCCACCGGGATGAACGGGAACAGTGTGACAAGGAACTGCACTATTTTCTGACGCAGCCTCGGCAGGTACAGCTTGCCAAGGACATCCGCGTCTTTGGTTTAGCCCCTTGGCTGCGGGAATTGCGGGAAAAATCCATGAAGGCACTCTCCGCCTTCATCGCCCGCCGGGAAAGGGCTTATCTCTGGGCTAATGTGGCTGACATGGCGCTGACGCTTCTTCGCAACGGCATCGCGTATGCGTATCTGATTCGTCAAACTCTGGTACACGGCTGGCCCGCATCGACATTTTTGCTCTACTTTACCGCCGTCAGCGGCGCTGCATCGTGGGTGACCGGCATCCTGACCCAGTGCAGCCAACTGCATAAGGAGAGCATCGACCTGTCCAAAATACAGGAATATCTGAACATTCCGGAGCCGTTTCAGTTTGAGGGCGGAGCGCAGCCGCCCGCAGCCGACGGGTATGAGCTGCGGCTGGAGAATGTGTCCTTCCGCTATCCGGGCACGGAGAGGGATATTCTCAGACACATAGACCTGACCATCCATCCCGGCGAAAAGCTGGCGGTGGTGGGCTTGAACGGTGCGGGCAAGACCACCATGGTGATGCTGCTTTGCGGCTTCTACGACCCCACCGAGGGGCGCGTGCTGCTAAACGGGCAGGATATTCGTGAATTTGACCGCAGCGCGTATTACCGCCTGTTTTCCGCTGTATTTCAGGGGTTTTCCATTTTGGATACCACCATTGCGGAATGTGTTGCCCAGACCACCGAGCATATCGACAGAGTAAAAGTCGATCACTGCCTTGCACAGGCTGGCTTGACAGAGGCTATTGCCAAATTCCCCCAGGGGGTGGATACCCACTTTGGCCGGGAGGTGTATCTGGACGGCGTACAGCTCTCCGGTGGCCAGACCCAGCGGCTGATGCTGGCGAGAGCGCTTTATAAGAACGGGCCCATCCTCATTCTGGACGAGCCTACGGCGGCGCTGGACCCCATTGCGGAAAACGATATTTACCAAAAGTACAGCGATATGACGGCGGGTAAGACCTCCGTGTTCATCTCCCACCGGCTGGCGTCTACCCGCTTCTGTGACCGCATCCTCTTTATAGCAGACGGCGGCATCGCCGAGGAGGGTACCCACAAGGAGTTACTGGCAAAGGGCGGTGCTTATGCGGAGCTATTTGCCGTGCAGAGCCGCTATTATCAGGAAGGAGGTGTGCAGGATGAAGAAGAAAGCTGAGGGCATGAGCCTGCGGGAGACCTTTGCCATCCACCGCCGGGCGGCACGAGATATGCGCCGGATCGCACCGGGCTGCTTTATGCCGTTTATCCTCTGTGCTGTTGTGGAGGCAGCATCGCCCTATGCGGTCATCTGGCTCTCCGCCCGGCTTGTCGATGAACTATCCACCCTTCGCAGACCGGAGATTCTGGCCAAATGGGTCCTTTGGATCGTAGCGGTCAGTGCTGCGGCAGAGCTGCTCAAGGCCGTGCTGGAGAGGTGGAAAAATGTCCGGAGCGAACTGCTTGACAGACAGAAAGAAGTTCTGTATACCGAGAAATTTCTGCGGATGGATTATGCCGACTGTGACAGGCAGGAAACACGTGATCTGTTCTCTCAGATCCGGCAGAATGCCGACTGGTCCGGTTGGGGCTTTGCCCATCTCAAGCTGTACTATACGCAGGCAGTCCAAGGTATCACCGGCATTTTAGGGGTTGCCGCCTTGACGGTGAGCCTGTTCACCCGGCAAGTCCCGACCTCGGCGGGAAAATTGAGCGCTCTCAATCACCCGCTTTTCCTTGTGGGCATCCTTCTGCTGATTGCCGCCGTTACCTGCCTTGGTCCGGCGCTGGTCGGCAGAGCCAATTCTGTCTGGAACACGCTGGCAGAGCAGGTACGCTTCGGCAATCGAGTGTTCAGTCACTTCGCTTTCATGCAGCCGGGAAAAAAGGAAGAGGATATGGATCGCAGGATGTACCGCCAGAGCGAACTGGCGGAGCATTATGTCCGCACAGTGAATATCTTCGGCGTCGGCTCTCCCGTGGCAAAGGCGTCCCAAACCACTGTGGGACTGAGCAAGGCGCTGGCCGCCTCTCTATCCGCTGTTCTCTCCGGCGTTGTGTATGTGTTCGTATGCTTGAAGGCGCTGGGCGGTGCCTTCGGCATCGGCAGCGTGACCCAGTATGTCAGCGCCGTGACCACATTTTCCGGCAACGCCGCCCTGCTACTGAGCACCGTCAGTCATATGCGGGCCAATGCTGAGTTCCTCAAGGCCATCTATACGTTTCTCGACATTCCCAATTCCATGTATCAGGGGAGTCTCACCACCGAAAAGAGGTCGGATCGTCAGTATGACGTGGAGTTTCGGGATGTGTCCTTCCGTTATCCCGGCTCGGACATCTGGGCGCTGCGCCATGTGAATATGAGGTTCAAGGTCGGAAAAAGGCTTGCCATCGTGGGCGAAAACGGCAGCGGCAAGACCACCTTCATAAAGCTCCTGTGTCGCCTGTACGACCCGCAGGAGGGGCAGATTTTGCTCAACGGCATCGACATCCGCAAGTACCGCTATGACGATTACATGGGAATATTTTCCGTGGTATTTCAGGATTTCCAGCTCATCTGCCAGCCTTTGGGCAACAATGTGGCGGGCAGCATGGAATATGACCGTGACCGGGCAAGGAAAGCTCTGATCGATGCAGGCTTCGCAGACCGTCTTGCAGCGATGGAAAAGGGTCTGGACACCATGCTTTACAAAAATCTCTCCGAGGACGGCGTTGAGGTTTCCGGCGGCGAGGCGCAGAAGATCGCCATTGCCCGCGCACTCTATAAGGACGCGCCCTTCATCATCCTCGACGAGCCAACGGCGGCGCTGGACCCCATCGCCGAGGCGGAGATCTACAGCAAGTTCGATGAGATCGCAGGCAATAAGACTGCCATCTATATCTCCCACCGCCTGTCCTCCTGCAAATTCTGCGACGAGATCGCCGTGTTCCACGAGGGCGCGGTCATTCAGCAGGGTAGTCACGCCGAATTGCTCGCCGATCGGGGCGGCAAATACTACGCGCTCTGGAACGCACAGGCGCAGTATTATACGGAGTGAAGCTGCTCTGTGCGTCAGAAAGAAACCGCTGTAATCCCCATCCCGCGCAGGATGGAGATTACAGCGGTTTTGCATTTTCTGCGCAGGCATGACAAGCTGCCTTTTGCAGTTTGTATATGCACCCGCGAGGAAAATGAGGGATTGCAAAGGGAGGTCTCGCCTGTCGGCTCGGTCGGCGCTTCAAAGCGCTTCACGCTTTGAGGTCTCCACCGGAGACCCGCGCCCCTTTGACGCTGGGTTTCCAATAGGGGCGCGAGCCGCCCTGTTGGCACACGATTTTGCTCCGCAAAGTCTAGTGTGTTATACCTTTGCTTCCGGCTGACGCGGAAAGGGGCTGGCTTCGCCATCTGCTATGAGGGCAGATAGTGGTAGGCAGACACTTTTCTGCGTCAGTAGGACAGGCGGATTTTGTGACGTGGGTTACGGCGCAAATGCAGGATTTTTGAGAAGCAAAATCCGACTGGCCAGAAAAGGAAGTGAAGGTATATACAGCCCTCGTCCCGCCGCAGCGACGCTCCCCGTTTCAGCGTTTCTTTCGTTTTCCCTTGCCGTGGGTCATGGTCGTTTTTCCGCGCTGGCTGATGGGAGTTTTCAGGTGTTTGGACCGCTTCAGCACCTCGATCAAGTTGACAAACTGTTCCATTGTGATGGCATCGTAATTGATCCCTAATGTGGCAAGTAATGCTTTTTCTTTCTTTTCTTCCGAACTTCCCTCAAAGTTCATTGCCTCCCGTAACTGGTTCTGCATATTTTCTGCAAAGGAGACTTCATCCGCCGTCATGGTATCGGGGCGGTGTTCACTCCGAATGTCACGGAGAATATCTTTCAGGTCATCCGCAATCAGGCTTCCGAAATATTCATCTTCCCGAATCTGCGCCACTTCTAATGTCCGCAGATGCAGGTCATTTTCTTCGCCGCCATTTTTCATCAACGCCATCTGCCGGACGGCTTCCAGAACCGTATTCATATCCTTGATCCGCATATCTGCGATCCGGTCAACGTAAATTTCCGCATCCAGCATGAAGCGCTGGAAATCCTTGTGGCAGATCGATTCCGACAGCAGCCGGTGGTTGAACTTGCCCGCTTTCAATACATCAATCGAAGCATCACTCAAATGCAGCTCATGCAGAGCTGTGTTTGGGTGATTTTTTGTTTCCGTCCGCCCCATCAGATAGTCGCAGGAAACGCCGTAATAGTCCGCCAGCAACAGAATGCTGTACAGGCTGATGTCCTTGCCGTTATCTGATTCATATTTGCCAAGTGCGGATTTCGAGATACCCACCTCGGCGGCAAGCTGCTCCAACGTCAGCTTTTGTGCTGTTCGTAAATCCTTCAAACGTTCCCCGATTGTCAGCTTAACCTGCATACACCAGCCTCCTTTGCAGCTTTTTCTGTATTGTATCATGCTTTTTCGCTTTTGTCTAAGAGCGTGGAAAAATCCTACTTTCATCCCACTTTTCCTACCTCTCGGATATACGGGAAAGAGCTTGTTTTCTTACTAAAATTTAGACGTAAACCACGCAGCACCTTGAAAATTTCATGACCGTCCGATGAGGATATGCTTTCCAGAGAAGTATCGCATTCAGCGTACCAAGGAAGAGACAACGCCAGGGTAAGGACTCGGGCAGGAACGGCATCGGGTAGAACGGCGAAGTTCAATTATTTTATAGGAGGAAACAGGTATGGATTTATTTACACAAGTCAAGATGGCAGTTTCCGTAAAAGAGGCTGCCGAATACTATGGATTGGAAGTAAAACGTGGCAACATGGTCTGCTGTCCATTCCACAATGACCGCACACCCAGCATGAAGCTGAACGAGGATTACCTCTACTGCTTCGGCTGCGGGGCAACTGGTGACGTGATCGACCTTGTGGCAAAGCTGTTCAACCTGAGCAGCTATGACGCGGCGAAGAAGCTGGTGTATGACTTCGGGATCGACCCGGACAAGCCCCCGGCTGCGGCAGCGCTGCGGAAAACAAAATATCCGCTGGCAAAGACGTTCCAGAATGAGACGCTGCATTGTCAGCGGATATTGTGCGGTTATCTGCATCTTTTGGAGCATTGGAAGGTGCAGCACGCACCCAAAACGCCGGAGGATACTTTTGATGACCGCTTTGTGGAAGCCTGCCAGATGCTCGATTATATCGAGGATCTGACAGATATTTTAA
>ERZ1034976.195-NODE-195-length-57378-cov-24.804860_pt1 | contig 57378 bp, 41 predicted proteins | sample MGYA00520623_ERZ1034976 | MGnify/ENA primary metagenome ERZ1034976 (study PRJEB33766, sample SAMN09781774) | gut metagenome | biome: gut microbiome | host: Homo sapiens | place: Madagascar | study: EMG produced TPA metagenomics assembly of the PRJNA485056 data... | reverse complement strand
CGATCTTGTCGACCAGGAGGATCATGGTGCCGCCTTTGACCTTGTGTGCCTATATGAAAAAAGGCCCCAACTTGCGTTGGAGCCTCATTCAATGCTCGGGTGGAGACGAGGGGGATCGAACCCCTGACCTCTTGACTGCCAGTCAAGCGCTCTCCCAGCTGAGCTACGCCCCCGTGCGAAAAAGTACTATACGGGAACTCGGACGACGATGCAAGGACAATTTTGGGAAATATTCTGCGGCGCGCGGAACGGGCACGAGGCCGAAGAGACACGCGATGCCCGGAATTTCCCGCGGGGCGCGCCCCGCGGGCGGCGGCGTGGCCGCCGCCCTCCTTCCCGGCACCCGCCCGGCCGCCCCCGGGGACCTCACGCCACGGAACCGGGCCATCTACTACGTTTGGCCCACATCCCCCGACCATGACGTCTCGGGCAAAAATAAAACCGCAGGTAGACGGCCTGCGGTTTTCGCGAAATACGGGGTATGGTCGAGGGGTCGGGGCTAAACGTAGTAGATGGGCCGGTTCCGTGCGGCAGCGTCGCGCGCAGCCGATCGAGGGCGCCCGGAAGTGAGTAGGGCACCCATCTAACGACCGATTTCCAGCCAATTGCACAATACATTGGCTCGTAACTCCATTTCCGTTGTCTTTTGCGCCTTAGTTTTGCACCTATAGCGCAAACCCAAGCGCGAGCAAAGACTTCGCACGATCGCATCAAGCTGCTCGGCATCGTTAAGCATGTCGTGCGTAACCAGGAAGACGTCATACCCCATACTTTGCAGCGCCGTCATGCGTTTGGCATCGTGGTCGAGCACGGCGCCTGATCCGTGGATGACCTCGCCCTGAATCTCCACGATGCCTGCCTTCATTATGGTTGGATTCACGATCACGATATCCCCGTAGCAGACTTTTTGCCCTGCAATGCTCTGCGCCGATGCGGTAAGCGGCGTAAGGTCGTTGACGTAAACGTTTCTAAAGCCGGCACCGCCGCGAGAGCGAGGAAGCGATAGCAATAAAATTCCTGCAACTTCGAGCGGAGAAGCGGCTATGCCCGTCACCAGCTGCGCGGCGTTGTAAAACTTCGTACCCCACTTTCGTTTTTTCATCTTGCTGGCGTACTCATGAAGCTCGTGTATTTCGATGAGCGGCTTCCTCATCCAGAGCGAAGTGCCCTTTAGCTTTGTGACCTCATTCGTTTTCTTTTGTCCTTTGGGCCCCTTCGCATTCACCTGTTCTCTGACTTTTATGCGCGCATAAACGCGTTTCCAATGTGGTTCTTCTTGGCTTCCATCGAGGTCAAAAAGGGATTCGGTGGTTGCATTCTCGGAAGCGTCTTTGGCTTTGTCTAGTTCCGCTTCTGCTGCGGCGGTGAGCTCAAAGACTGAGAACCATCCGCAGAATTCGTACATGGCAAGGACAAGATCGGTTGGAGACACAAAGCGCGCCATGGTAAATAGCGTCACAAGTGGATTGGTAACCCTAAAGCTCATCGCGGTTTCCAGCGTGCTGTCCACCCCAGAAGCATCATCACAGTGGATAGTTGTCCGTAATCCCGAATGGTAGTTAACGCCACCGGGCACTGTTGTGGTAATAATCGGGGTCTTGAGGACTTCGGTTACGAAAGGGGCTTGGGATAGAGCTCGCCAGCCGTCTTCGGAGTTGGGCAGGCGCGGGTAGAGATCGCGCACCTGAGGCGGGCAGCGCCAGTAGCGGAATGCGGTGTTTGCGCAGACGATTTCGTCCATTTGCATCTCCCCTGGTATCGGCCATTGACCGCGCGGATTGCGGACATCGCCGATTATCTACTGGGGCATCATGCGGGTAAGTACCGGAAGCTGACCAAATACTGACCAAAAGCTTGACGGGTTTTGCTAAATAGTTGAAGCGCGTGGTAAAACCGCAGGTGCTTGCTCAAAGCTTGAGGGTCCCTGTCTCCATAATTGCTCCCTAATTGAGTGAATAATTCAACGAATGAACGTAATCATTTTGGGGAAAACGTTCGATGACGTCAGCAAGGTGGATATGCATTGAAAACTTGACGATGCCAACAGATGGCCAAGGATTGGCCGCGAATTTAAAATCGAAGGCAAAAAGTTCTTGGAAAATCTGGTGCGGCTATGTTAGTATCTCTTTTGCCGAAAGGCGACGGGCGATTGGCTCAGGGGTAGAGCATATCCTTCACACGGATGGGGTCACAAGTTCGAATCTTGTATCGCCCACCATCAAAAGATCAGGTCAGAGGTTTAGAGCCTTTGACCTTTTTTATTTTGAATCAAGGAGTGATTCTAAAAAATTAATTGGGGCTAACAGAATCGCTATTCTTGGCAAGAGTATACGCAAGGTTGCCAGACGAGGTCTTCGATGCTGCAGTGTAAGGTTTTTGCGAGTGTCAATGCTGAGGATACCGAGTTCTCATAGCGTCCAGTTCATCACTCCGCCCGCTGTCCTAGATAAACTCCCCAGTCTTTAGGTCAACGAAGTCCGCGAGCTTTATCTTTCCGGAGAAGCCGCTCCCCTTGTGCTTTCCCGCATAGGTCTCAGAGTCGAACTTGAACGAAACGTTATAAAGCTTACCGGTCTTTGTCTTCCTGATCAGCCCGTTTTCCAGCATATAGCTCAGTACCCTCTTATGGCTTTCTTTATCGTTGCCGTTTAGGTAAAAGCAGCAGACACCTTGTTTCGAGCCCGCCGCGATGAGCGTTACGGGATTCGAGTATTTGGCCTCTACGACGACGCCATCAAGAACTGCCGTTCCGACAATGTCGTCCATGAGGGCGGTTTTGAATGGAGAGAAGAAGAACATCCATTTGCCGCATTGGACGGGATCAATGTCGTAGATTCGTTCCTTATTGATAAACCAAATCCATGAGAACGATTTGACCTTGGCAATCGAGCCGGATTCGTTAAGAAGCGTTTCTTCGACGGACGGCGTTAATTCCTCGTTGTTGCCTGTGTTATTTGAGCTTGCCATTTAATTTATCCTAACAGTCGCCCTTAATAAAGCTCCTCGCCAGCAGCCTCGAGCGCTTGTATTGCTGCGCGTTTTAGCTCATTGAGACTTTCGTAGTCGCTTTCCGACAGCGGGATTATTCGCACGTTGAATGAGTCACCGTACTTGTAATCGGCATACACATCGCAATTGCCTCTACCGAGAAACTGTATGGCCGCTCGATCAATTGCCTTTTCGCCTTGGCCTACGTAGTACAGATCTTTGGTTGCATTATGGACAATGAAGATGCCAGTAATTTCACCTTGCTGTGTCAGGGCCTTTCGCTGAGCGATAAACTCTTCGGCGCTTGCGACGATTTGCGGATCATCTTCTAGGAGCGATTGGCGTATCCCCAGTAGTTCCTCTTGTTGCTTTGATGCCGTAATAACAAGAAGGAGCCCGTCCACAAAAAAGAACAACCCAAAGAGCAAGAAAGGAAAAGAAAGCGAACCAAATATGTTGCCACTCGATGACAGAGCGGAAAAGAGACCGACAATTGCCAATACAAGACCAGTAGCGCTGAAGACTTTTCCAATCGGGATGAGCCTTCTTGGAGGGGCCGATGCGACGGTTTTGATTTGATAGTACTTCCTCATGGTATGACTCCAGTGATATAGGCAATTGGATCCAAATGGAGCTTTATAAACGGCAGTATTTGAATTGCAATTATCTTATCGCTCTGGCAGATGGGGTGTAAGGCTCAACATCGGTAATGGATCGAGAGGCAGTCGAGCTGAACAAAATAGTGCCGTCGCAGCGATGGCTGATACGGCACCAATCTCTAAGAAATTGATTTAGTGGATGGCTAAAGGCTTCTGCAATAGCTGCATTCACCCCTCCCCTGGTCTCGCGTAAACGGGGTCTTGGCAGCGATATGCGACGGCTAGAAACACTGTTCCCAACAGGAAAAGCGTCACGGAAGCGGCGATCCAGTTGCTGTCGCCGGTTTTGGGGAGTGTCGCAGTGGTTGCGGTTGCGGTCTTGGGCCTGGAGGTCTTGGTCACCGTAGTCTTGGTCGTTGTGTTTGTCTTGAGCTTAACGTAGCCGTTAAGCTCCAAGTGGTCGGCATCGGTCCAGGCCCAGCCGGAGCCCGATACACTGCGAGCCGGACCCCGGCTGTCAATCAGAGAAAGGAAGGGACGCTTTGTGGCCTCCACACAGCGTCCCTTCTTCAAATTATTGTGTGAATATGATTTGAGCATACGGCGGAGCCTGGATCCACTATGCTCCAACTTGGCTACAAATCATAATTCTGCAACGTCGAATACTTGATAAGCGACTGATAACGCGGATGTCCCGATTGAACAGCCCGTTTGTAAAGCTTGATATATTTTTCAAATCCCTTTTGAACTGCAAATTCATTTCCGCGAAGAGCCTGATATTCGTTCTGGCGTAAGTGTGGACGCACCTGTTGATCTATATATATTGGTTTGTCTACAACAACGGCTTTCGAATAATCAATTCCGCATTTATTTTTGGCATCGGTAAAGAATGCGTGCCCATGGCAAATATGCGAGCGAAAAGGTATGGCCCACGTATGACCTTCGATTTCGACCAAAAAGACAATGTAAGGACGATTTTGCTTTTGTTCCATCTCTTTGAACGGCGGGTTTGGATGATCTTGGTAAAATGAGTTTGTCAAAAAGACGATTTTAGAATTCATGCAGACCCTCCGAAAAAGAAAATGCCTCCAACCCAAAGAGATTGAAGGCATCTTCTCAGTGGGCTTTCTTTTGATTCCGTTGGTCGCGCCCTACGACCAAAATCTTCTCAGTGGGCTTTCTTTTGATTCCGTTGGTCGCGCCCTACGACCAATTTCTGATTTAAGTATACCCAAGCAACGGAGGAAATGATTGGGATTTCGAAATATGAAGGATTAAATTAGGCCTGAATTAGGCCGCTCAATCTTGACCGTACATATCTAGAAATCCAGATTCACCTAGACAATTAACTTGTATTCACGCCCAATCTTGCTTATCACAAACAGAAGTATCCATATAAGCCCCCATTGACCTTAGCTTTCGCTAACAAGCAGCACGGCGTCAACTCAGTTTTGCCTCGTCGTCGGCGTCGAGCCCTTCAGACTTCTTGGCGATATCAGCCAGACCAGGATTCATCTTTTCGCAAGCGCCGTCCACTATCTTCTTCAAGCTTTCAAAGAAAGAGAAGGCTTTGCGATCCTGTTTAAGTTCTGTCGCGGGCTCGAGGGAAATCGTTGTAGGTTCGTCGATTCCAGCGAAAAGGGCCGAGTACAACTTCCCTACGTTCAGCTTCGGATCTTCGACATCAATGGAAAAGCCGTCAACACCCTCGATCGCGATCTTCCCATCCTTCAGCCAGACCTTATATGCCTTCTGAGCCATAGCGTTTGAGTCGTTTCCTAACAACTTCAGCACCTCCTTCAACGGTCTTGGCCACAAGGTCGAGTACCTTGTAGTCGTCGCATTCGTATTCCAAAGCCCCACTCTTCACGTCAATTTGCCCACCTTGGCCGCGCGCGAGCACAATGACGTTATCGACATCGAGGTTTACGACAAAGAGCGGGTTGTGCGTGATCATCAGTATCTGCCGGTTGGCGCTCATCCTCTTAAAGGCACCGAGGACGTGTTCCTTAATCGCTACTTGCGAGATTTGATCCTCCGGCTGGTCGATAATGTAGACCCCTGATTTAGTGTCCTCCTCCGCCAATAGATCGAAGTACAGGGTCCCGTACAGGCCAGGCGACGGTTCAGCGTCGATGCCTATGGACTTGTTGGTGATCTTCCTTCTCTCGGTTACACGGTCAACCACCGCATGAAGCTTGTTGCGAATCTGATCGTAGCACGTCGCCATGGAAGGTTTTTCACCTGTTACCGCTGCAGCTATTTCCTCCGTAGTCAGCTCAGTTTCGGACTGAATGCCATTCAGCAGAAGCGATAGCTTAGGCTTGTTGAACACCTCCCCAAAGACCTCATTGCAGTAGCTTATGTCGGTACTACCAGAAGTGAGTTCGGAGACAAATATGAATTTCCCCATAGGATTGGGAACCCTAATGTCAACAGGAACGGCATACTCGAGCTTCCTGTTGCATCGCTTTGCGGCAAGCAACACAGCGTTGGCAATTTTCCCAGAGACATCGTCAAGAGTCGCCGAATAATCATCGATAGTTTTCTGCTCGTCAGTCTTCCTCTTTGAAAGAACCCTGCGCTCCTCGCTCGCAGCGCCCTTGACTGCTCGGGTCTTCACGTCGTCGCGTTCGTAGACTAGCCTATGCTTCTCGACAAGCTTGAGAAGCCTGTCCATCGCCTTAATTGCATCGGCATGGGCCTCGGCAGCCTCAATCCCCATCTCTTTGAAAAGTTTCGAGTGATCCGCTCTGGCGTTGACAAGGTCGCTCCTGCAGGAGAGCAACCTAGAGCCTAGGCTTTCGATGTCCTTAAAAGAGATAGTCTTCGAATATTGGGAGATGGTAAGCTTCTCGGATTTTGGCAGGTCTCGCAAAACCACCTCATGCTTGTCAAGTCGACGGCGCGTATCGTTGAAGCGCGCTTTCGACTCTAGGGCGACAACGCACTCGTCGAAGAAGCGCTTAAGCGAATCCTTGATAGAGTCGACATCAACATGGGATTGAAAATACTTACCGAAATAATCGTTTTGCCCCTGCCCCGAATGCAGCTCTTCAAGGGTCTTGCGGACGCTGTCCTGGTCGTCGAACTTGAACTCGGCTGCAATGGGAAGAATTGTGTCGACGCTTATGCCCTCCTTCGCGCAATAGGCTTCGTACCCGTCGGCCAACTTGTGTCCATCTACATGCCGGCAATTGGTCAAACGATGAATCATCATCGACTTGCCGATGGAGTTGTCTCCGATGATTGCATTGATTCCAGGCGAAAACGGTATGTCGAAGTTTTTGCCGTTGACTGAGAGCTTCAACGAATCGAGCTTCGAAGAGCTGGCGCTGAAGAACGAGCAGTCGCCGACCTTGATTCTCGAAGGATCGGTGACCGCCATGAGCAAGCCTTCGAAGGTCGGCAGGCATTTCAGGCTGGAGAACGAAATCTCACCGCCTTCTCTCCCTGGATAGGTCGCCCAATCATGGCAATCGCTCCCGACAACAAACGGAACGGCATCTTTGGGATAGGTCTCGATGAGCCTCTTGATGTCGAGTTCTCGCCGCTTGTTGCGAATTTCGACCGCGTCGACAAACTCGGTTAAAATTACTTCGCTGGCGCAATTCGCGCCGAGACTGCTCACGTCCCGCTTCGCTTCCTGGCCGGCCGATTTTTCGTGCCCGATGAGGACGGCGTTGAGGCCGATGTCCCTCAGGACCTTGGCGAAACCGTCTTCGGTGAAAGCGCCATTATTGAGATCGTCGTAGCGCGGCTTCCCGTTCTCATCACAGACGACCTCGGCGATGCCGTCAATCAGATCGGGATGCCGGTCATCGAAGATGGCAACGATATGGACGACGGTCGGCTTCTTGCCATCGGCGCGAATGGACACGCTGAACTCAATACCAGGAAGCACTTTGTTTAGGCAGCCATCCCCCTCCCTCTCCTTCAAAGCGAAGTAAAGGTCTTTGTCAAAGCAATCGTGGTCAGTGATTGCGCACATGTTGATGCCATGAGCCTCCAAACCGCGAAGCAGCACGTTAACATGGTCTTTGTCGCAATCGGAAAGTTCCTTCTTGCCTTTGTCCTTTGTGACGACACTTGCAGCAGAATGGATATGGAGATCGATTTTGGTCGGCTTCGTGACTATGCGTTCCAATTGCACCTCCTATGCTGTCCGGGCGATTTGCCTATCGCCCAACATTGATATTACAAGGCCGATTGTCCATCTTGGACGATAGGCCGGTTATATGAACCTCTCATGCAAAACTCCTTCGTCCCTATGATAATCCCATCCCTCGATGCGGGTTAGATACTAATCGGCCTTTAGCCTCATTGCTGACAAGCTCGTTGAGAGCGGCTTCCGCCTTTGATGTCAACTTCATTCGACGGCTCCCTCAATGGTCTCCAAGCAAGTGCGAATGCCACCCATGCGGTTCCATGCGTCCCAGAATCTCACAGCACCTAAAAGTGCAAGTTAGCGCCGGTCCAGAAGAAAGGTTTTGGGGTGATCATATTTTGAAGAAAGGTACTCTGCTTCATTCCCAGCGCGAAAACGCATATGGCTAGTACGTCAGATGTTGCATGCGCGAAAAGGGCAACGCTCCCCATCCGGAAGTGTTGCCCTCAAAGCTTCAACAGAGTTCTTGTATTGCAGCTAAGTGCGTTGCGCCGCCTCAACAGCGATATGCGGCGGCTAGAAGCGTTGTTCCAAGCAAGAAAAACGTAAAGGAGGCTGCGATCCAGTTGCTGTCGCCGGTCTTGGGGAATGCCACAGTTGTCGCAGTGACAGCCTTGGGCTTGGGGACTTTGGCGACCGTGGTCTTGGTTTCTGTCGTTGTTGTCTTAGTTGGCGTGGCCGTAGGTTTCAGCACGGGATTTGCCGTGGGCCCCGTGGTGGGCTTTCCGGCAGCGGGGTTAGCATCGGCGGCAGGATCACTCGTCCCACCGCCCGTCACGTCGCCCCCATCGGTCTCCCCCGCCGGAGGCGTGGCGACATCGGGTTCAACCACCACATGCGATGCCACGGACCCGTCGGCATCCACCACGCCGCCCGTGCCAAAGGCCCCGCCCGCAGGCGCCACAAAGCGCGCGGATGCAAGCGACCCGCCCAGGCAGGCGATGCCGCCGGCAGCCCCGCCCAGCAGACACACACCATAGGCGCGCACGCCCGCCCCGGAACCCGCGCCCGCGGCGACGACGCGCCCACTGCCGCGAACGGCAAGACCGTCCGCGATCACGCCGGCCACCCGCGCATCCGCGATGCCAGCGCCATCGGCCCGCGCGTCAACCTTGCAGCCGTCCACCGTGAGCGTCCCCGACACGTAGATTCCGCACTGCGAGCCCGTGGCCACCAGCGACCCGGTGCCGCGGAGCGTCAGATCGCCCCACACCTCCATGCCGCAACGCGAGATGTCCACGTCGGGCGCGCTCGTCTCGACAACAGCGTTCTGCCCGGTCAGCGTCACCACCAGGTCGCCGTCGGCGCCGATGGCCTCGCCCGCATAGCCGGTCAGCTCCAGATGGTCGGCATCGGTCCAGGCCCATCCGGGGCCCGACACGCCAGGCTCGTAGTACGTGGCGCCCGCAATGAACAGGCTGTCCGCGCCCGCGGCATAAGAAGGCCCGTCCAGCAAAACGCATAGGCAGGCCATGGCGGTAAACAGGATGTAGTGACGGCTGGTGTGGAACGCGGCGGCAAACATAACCGCTCCGATCTTCGCTAGAGCCAATGGAAACTGCGCCAGAAAACTAACTGGTAGCAGCAGTTATTAGTGTAGCGAGATCGGGCGAGTAGCGAACGAATTGCCTGTAAACGAATCCCAAAATTAGGTGTAAATCGTTTTGCCAGTCGGTGAAAGGAGGCCGAGTTCGACGAAGCTCCGTAGACTGTCGAGGGCAACGCGCCGGCCAACGACGCATTAGCTCTGACGCTCCTTAAAGATTCGCAAAGCTTTCTCTAGCTCGGGAATATCATCGACGATTACTTTCCAAGCAAGGGATCGATCAACCTCTCGATAACCGTGGGCTACGAAGTTGCGAAAACCCCTAATATCATTCCAGGGATACTCCGGAAAAGCTGATTGGACTTCATCAGAAAGATGGAGCGCATCCTCAGCGATTCTGTAAACAGGGCTCATGATTGCGTCGTAGGCAAGTTCGCCTTCCTCGCTTCTATCGCAAACAAAGGAACTCTCCGTAGAACCAAAATAGTCGATACGTTTAGTCAGCGTCTCGCAATCAGACAGAATGACATCGATGAGCTCGGCGTCTCGCTTACGCCGCTTCATAAAGACGCACCTCATCCTGTTCAATGTTTTTGCGGAAAGCCGGACGCATGTGCTCAGGCGGATTAGTCACAATCTCAACCTCTCGCCCGAGCTCCTCTTCAAGTTCAAGGGAGATTTCGTATAACGTGCCAAACGTCATGCTGTCTCCGCAAACGAGGCGCAAATCGATATCACTATCTGGCGTCTGCTCGCCGCGAGCAAAAGAACCAAAAAGATACGCCTCGCGGACATCGTAGCGAGACAGTACGCGAGAAACAGCGGCAGATATGTCGACAAAAGTAATCATGGCTCAATTTTACTTTCCGATTGTATGGAAGGCAATTCTAACGTGTCTACTCAGCAGGCCGTCGTAATTAGATGTTGAGTCAGATAGTAAGTTGAGTCACCTCATGCGTCGGAGCTTTCAGAAGTCGTGTCGTTTTGATCGACATTGTTGTCAGGGCGATCAGATACCTCCGTTGCCATAGACATGAGTCTTCGCAGCGCCTAGCGAGAAAGGCTTACACCAACATTCTCGACACTACCCATCATATATATGCAAATACCTTGCTCATGAGGCCCCGCAATCGCCGTTTCGGTTTTCCTTGGTACCCTGTCTATTTCTCGTGATAAGTGATTTTGGCGAATCACGAAAGAAGATCTTTTTGCTTGCTTTTTGCAGCGTGCTTGGCTTGATGTTTGGCGTATTGATGATGTGTTTGTTCGTTATTACCTGAATGCAAAGAATCTCGAAACGCCTGTTCTCCTTCTGCGCTTTTTCCATTAACGCTACTGCTTGGTCTATATAATCCTCTGAAGAGAATGTGGAGTTTTCCATCATCATGAGACGCTGAATTCGATACGTCGAGCACTCTTGTTCGCGTGTGCTGAGTAGCTTAACGGTATCTCCTGTAGAACAATAATATGAAGCTTGGTCGTAAACGCTGAGACAGGTGGCAATTCCAATCTTGTATAGGATATCTTTCAGCTCGTCTTTTGTGATATTCGATAGGCTGCCATCCTCAGAAAAAATCTCAAGCAATTGGTTGATTATTTTGTCGTAGTTTTCATCTGTTTCGTGCAGCATTCCGAAAATAATTCTGTTGGGCAATTCATAAAGAGCCTTAATTGTCTGGTATTTTTCATTTTTGGGTGTTGTTGCAAAATGCATGACGAATGATTTTCCAGCGATTTCGAGATACTTTAGCGCGCGCAGTATCCTATTACTGTTGGTGAGCCGGTCCTTTTCGTCGTAGTCGTAAAGGCCGGCATATTCCAGTAGGCCTTCTTTCTGGCGCTTATTGGATATCTCTTCCTCGCGCTGTGAAACCATATTGTCTGCAGCATGTCGATCGCCCTCGTTTGCCATATTTATTTTTGAATATTGACCGGTAGTCAAAAAGCGAATGTTTTTCGCTTCAACGGAGAACTCCTCGAACGGGGAGAGTGCTTCTTCAGCGCAAGAGAGAAGCTTTCCTGCAAAGCTAGAATTATTTCGCAGATATGATAAGAAGAGGAGAATATTCTCATTGATGTTGAAGCAGATGTTCTCGACCAGGTAACCTACGTCACCGCGTATATCATCTCCCTTATCTCCCATAAGGTTAATTCGCTTTGCGACAAAGTAAGCGAAGACAGTGTTAGAGACAAAATAGTAGTATGGTGCCGTCTCCCCCATGCGTATTATGTCTGCTTCGCACGCGAGCTCAACGAAATCCCTTGGGCGGCTTTCGAGGGCATACTCATCAGCGTATTGTTGGATTATATCGAAAAGGGTGCCGGCCTCAATTGTGGCGTTTTTGGCTTTATGCATGTGGTACGCGATCTCGCCAAGAAGCGCGAGGGCTTCGCGGATCCCACCCTCTTTTGTCGCTCCGTATTTCGATTTGCTCCATGCTTGTCTTACCCGGTTTACAATATTAGCTTCAAAGATTTCGTTAAAAGGAATTGTCTTTTCCCTGCCTGTTGGGTTTTTATCGGCATAGTAGATGACACTTTGAAGGATGAACTCCGGGTTGAGGGAGAAGATGTCGCTATGCGAATGGACAGCCCTATCGATTGCTCCAATAACCCCCTGGATATTATTGGGCGCAACTTGTAGTTCTCGACATGTGTTGTATACCAGCTCGTCCCTTTTCCCTTTAAAGAAGTTTTTGATGCTATAGGTGACTACGACATCTTCGTCCCCCAATTCTCTCCGAACATCTTCGATGATGCCTGTGTCGATTTTTTTAGATGAAGTAAGGACAACGCAACCGACATTGTTCAGGGCCTCTCGAATGAACGCTGCATCTGATCCGTTGCGTTTTAGTCTGTCGAAATCATCGATAAATAGGATTTTCTTCTGGATGGAAGATTGTTTAAATCTCGCTGAAGCTGACTCATTACGGCCGTATTGCTCTCCAATCAAGTCGTCAAAAAGATACTTAATTGATGGTCTACTATTGCTTTCGCCGAGAAACAGCGGGCTGCAGCCTTGGGCGATACTTGAATTGTACAGATGCAATAAGAGCGCCGTTTTACCCGAACTTTTTGAGCCAACAATATTAACGCATGGGTTTGTGCTGATGAAATCAAAGAACTCACTGTCTGATGCGATGACGGGAAAGGGGTCATCGTCAACATGAATGCTGGTTTCAAGGACTGGAAAAACGAAATAGCTTTCCAATGGGGCGTTGATGAGGTTGAAGTTTGGTTTCAGCGCTTCTATGAATTCCGTATTGGGAATAGCTTGACCAGGTATTTTCGGTCTCAAAGTCATATTTTCACGGTTGTGTTCGGTGTATATGGAACATTGCCTGTCCCAAATGAAGTAAATTGTTGTGAGCAGCATCGTCTCGGAGTCGTAATGTAGTAGCGAAAATGAAGACTCGTCGTATGATGAGGTACTTATTACACCGCCCCTTGAAACGGTTAAGTGCTGTCTATTGCTATTTGTATACGACTCGGCGAAGCCATCGTGCTCATGTCCTATAAACAAAATGTCGCAATGCTCATACAGTCGCTGCTCGAGACGTCTTTTCGATTCATCGTCGAACCACTCCCAGCCATGGTGCATTATTACAATATTGAGATTAGTATTGCAACTTTTCTCAATTGAGCATATCGCTCTTTCGGGAAGGTTATGTATCTCTTTGTCTGTTCGCTCTCTGGTTGAAAATGGAGCACTATTGAGCATCGTCGCTTTGATGCAGTAGGCTTGATCCCCGATGTCGAATTGCTCAGTGGAATCCGAGTATTCGCTGCGAAAGAGGTGGTACTCGTTTGCGAACTCGAAAAATGGGTCCATTTTCTCGAGTTCATGCGCGTATGCGTCATCCAAGGAAGTGCGTTTTCTTTCGATTAGCATTTCTGCAGTCGGGGAGCCTTGCGGTATCGAGATATCGTGATTCCCCGGAACGAAGAGAATCGCGGGTTTTATTCCTTTGGAACGAAACCCACAAATCAAATCATCGATCAGGCGTTTTGCGACGTGATACTCGTCTGCACTTCCTGAATCCGCAAGGTCGCCAGAAATTATGAGGAATGCGCAGTCGAACGGTAATTCGCATGGAACAGCATCGACGATTCGGCGAATCTTTTCCGATGAGTAGTCGCAGTTCACCTGAAGGTGAATATCGCTGAGATGGAGAAAGAGAACCTGCATTTCGCCCTCCGATGTACCTTATCTAAGTCTGCGCCACACGGACGCAGACAAACGCTCTGATGTTGATTGTACAGGATGCAGCCATTAGAGTATAAAAACCGGCCCTTTTGGTCGATATCGCTATCTGAGCGCTCGCGGAATGTACCCACGAAACTTCTAGCGAGTATGCAAACCTCAACACGCACGATTATGCGCGCATCACCAACCCGCCGCACTCGTCGACCATGTCGACGACAATGCGCTTCCGCTCGTCCGTGTAGCGCTTCAGCGCGTCACCCAGTCCCGCGCAGCGCGCCGCCCAAGCCAAACCCAAAACTCACCTCACGCCCAAACTAAAAGAGGGACGCACCAGCGCAAGCCGATACGCCCCTCAATTCAATCCAGCAGAATCGCCACCAAACAGAGACCCCCTCTCCCCTAGTCCCGCTTAAACAGATTCCTGGTGTACACCTTGTCCGCCACGTCCGCGAGCTCGTCGCTCCAGCGGTTGGCGACGATCACGTCGCAGCCGGCCTTGAAGGCCTCCAGGTCGTGGGTCACCTCGGAGCCGAAGAACTCCGGCGCGTCCAGCGTGGGCTCGTAGACCACAACTGGCACGCCCTTGGCCTTCACGCGCTTCATGACGCCCTGGATGGAGCTCGCGCGGAAGTTGTCCGATCGTTCAAGCGTCGTACGCTAACGGGACGCGACGAAGTCTTTGTTAGCAACACCCCCATCGGCGCCAGCGTGAATGAGAGGCGCGTCGCCCTGCTCAACCACGTGAGCCGAGAGCGTCTCGAGCTTGCAGGGAATGGGTGGGAGATGCACGCGGTGTCTGTTATCACAGCTGCGGCTTGACGAATTACCGAAAGGCGCGGGCTGCGATAGCTAAAATGGGTGAAGGAACTCGTGAACTTCTGCGGCTTCTATGCGTCGCTTCACCGAGGCTATCGCGTCTTCCAAAACCATGCGGTGCCGCATATAGGTAACTCCGGGCAAGTTCTCAATCACCTCTTCAATGAAGTCAATCTTCCCTTGAAGAAGAGGGATTTCGCTTCCGCTCCACGATGCACCGAAGGAAGACATGATTACTGGGACCTTTTTGAGCTCTTCTGAGCTAAGGCCCTCTTTGCACAATAAGACTATGTATTTAACCTTAAGATCCTTGGCTAACTCCATTGCGACATCTGGCAGATGGTCAGCAAGTTCTCCATCACGCATCGAACGCGAAGCCAGCCAAGACACGACTGCGTCGCAGTGATGCTCAATAGCGTAATTTAGAAAATGCTTCAAGGCGAAAGATTTCAACATACACTGCAGACTTATCTCAAACCCCTCTATGGCCCTCCACGCTCTATCGGTTGCGGCCTCGCTGTTCTCTTCCCTCCATACAGCCTCACCTAAACGTTCCATAGCATAAGTCGCATTGAACTCCATGAGCACGGGTATTGCCCTCTCAAGAAATTGACTATCGTTGGCGACGATAAAACGAAGAAAATCCTCGTTCCAATGGAAACTCGTTCCGCTTACGAGATTAAGCAAGATTTCTTCCGCAAGGGTCAGCGTTTCTGGCTTGGAGACAAACGCCCTCTGCTCGGCATTGTTGATGTTGCTGGGAAGAAGTCTATAAAAGGCGCGCGAACCTCTGTCCAGCTTCTGCTGGACACGGGCCACGTATCTAGCGAAAAAGCCCGGCGTAGCAGATTCGATTTCCATTGCTGCCTCAAACGAAACGGTTTCGCCGTATTCGCCAGCCCCTTCCTCGATATCCCTTGCCAGCTCGGGACTGACTCCGAACTTCTCAAATCGCACTTCGTCGATCCGACTAAGCCATTCGGGAATCTCATTCTCCTCTCGCTTCAGAGCAAGAGCACGAACCCGATCGACGCTGAGCAAGTCAATCCAGCGAATAAGCAAATCGTCCGGGATCGTATACAAGGGTGCATCTGACAGGATGATCGTCTCTGCGTATTCGGTCAAAGTATCAGCACCAAGAACCATGACGTTTCTCAGGATTGGGTGAGGAATGTAAGTTGAGCTCTGCCGACAGGCAGAGCTCACAATCAAGATTGCCTTCACCAGTTCGGCCGAGCTTGCTGTTTGAACAACCTCGGTCAATTCCTCCGAGATATCGTGTCCAGGGAAGTCGTCTAAGAAGATCTGGGCTGCAATCCGTTCCTCAGGCGACGCGTTAAGGAACGGGAGTCCCTCTTCGGTGATGACACCTTGGGAAATGAACTCTTTCTCCAGTTGGACAAACCCAGGCAAGCTGCAAATCTCAATCGACTCAATTCGGGAAACATATCCTTTATATAGCTCCTCCAGGGTCTCTTTCCACAACTGACCGGTCTCGTCGTCGCCGCCGATACCCCGAACACCAGTAATCACCGAATCACAGAGATGACTCAACTCCGAACAGTCCCTGAGTTCCTTAAGGCAAGCAATCGCTCGCTTCCTCAAGCCGATCATTGCCTCGGTGTAGACGTGGTTTCCATGGATGAACGTGACCTTGTTTCCATCCATCCTTGTCGGGCCGTCGTACGTTGCCGCCAGTAAAGCCTCAACATAATAGGCAAGCAGAACCCCGTACCTATCCTCCTTTGTTTTGCGAAACTCACACGCAAGGCGTTCGAGGACCTCGTTCTCGTATCGAAATCCGTCCGAATACGAGTTCTCGTTGAAGCACATGCTCTTTGTGAGTGTTTCCTTTGCCTCCCGTGGAGGCAAAATGTTCTTCTCCAATGCCATGAAAAACAGCTCTTCCGGCTCGCAGAATTGAGGGGCATGCAGAAATGACGCGAGCGATGTGGGGATACGAGATTTCTGCGAATAAAATCCGGAAGCCTTGTCGAATTCACAGGCAAGGTAATCGTAGTTTCCAGGTTCGCAGCCCTCGATTGCTTCGAGAATGTGGCCAAGACCCTTCTCGCCGAGAAGGACATGGTATTCCTCCACCATCCTCCATCGCGTCTCATCATTCGCTGACGACCAAATGTCAGCCAGTTGCGATTTCAAGGAGGAGACAAGCTCGTCACTGAAGAAATTGTTCACAAGGATGGCGACAACCCTGGGGCATAGTGTATTGCCACACTCCAACTCGTTGATATCGAAAAGAGACAAGCTTTTCTCGGCTATGAAAGCCTGGTAGAGCAAATAATCCCTCAAAACCTGTTCGCCCGGTGCTACCGCCACCATGTCCTGACATGCATCCACCAGTTCGTCGTGGCACAGAGCGGCGCAAGCACCGACGTATCTGTCATGAGAAATCCCAAACTTGGCAAGCAACTTATCCAGGTCTTTGTTTCCCTCTACCCTGTGCGCGTCCAAAACAGAGACGATTGTCGCCGCCCTTTTGGCGTCACCGCCCAGGCTAGAAGCCTTCTCTCCGTAGCAAGCCTCTATGAGGCTCGGCATCGTAGAGAATACCTCGATCCCACGTTCCTTAGCGACCTCGGCCGCCGCGCAGGCCAAGCGCATGTTACCCCTCGACAAGCGGATAATATCCGCTGAGGCTCTTCCTTTCGCGATGCCAAATCCATTCTCGACCACGCTTAGGGCCGTCTCCTCGTCAAGCGGATTGACCTCATAGAGGTAAGGCTTGCAGAACTTTGAAACGGAGTTGATCACGAACCCGAACGCATAATTTCTTACAGTCATAAGGACCTTTATATTGCCCCTGTTAGACACGAAGTTCGCAAACCCTTCGAGGCCAGTGAGCTCGTTGGCATCATCGAGCAGAATTATAGAAGGGTCCTCTTTGGGGACATCATTCGCTAAATCGTTCCAAATGGGCAACTTGTTTGATAGAATGACAAGAGGATAAGCGCCGCTACTGTCTGCAAAACGACGCAAGGCCTCTACGCAAAGCCTGGTCTTCCCGCATCCAGGGCGCCCATGCACCAAGATAAACTGATACTCTTCGAGCGCAGCGAGAAGCTCGTTAATCTCTTTATCCCTGCCAAGCAAATCAACCTTCAGAGTTGAGGCGAAGCTGTTCTTTTCAACCGCGGATTCGAATTCATCCGGGGACATAATTTGCCCAGTACCCACCTCGATGCCCAGATGCTCTCTCGCAAGATTTGGGTACCGTCGGGCCAACAAGCTCGCCATTTCATCCGTACCCACAAGATCGACGCGATCGTCGATGCCTCTTAGATAGCTGAGGTCAGAACTGTTTAGCCTTCGACATGAATAAGCGATGGCTATCTTGACCAGCTGTCCAGATTCGAGCTCTTTACTTTCGGCCTCCAGGCACTTCCTGATATCTTTTTCGATTTTATTCTTCGCTTCAGTTCTATCCGGATAATGGCCGCATTCGAGATAGGCGTATTTGTTGTGAGGCAAAAGCCAGATTGTGTCCGGCGTCCCCGGGGCCGTTGCCGCCGAGCGGGCGGCAGACCCCCTGTGTACGGGCTTATCATATCTAAAATGCTGCGTAAGCAATTCCTGGGCGAGGTTCTGAAAGGCAGCAGGATCGAGCCTGGCGATTCTTTCCCTGATTTCAATTTCTCTGCTCATCAAAGTTGCACGCTCCTCCGTTTTCTCTGGCAATCCAAACGTCCTTGGCTAAAGGCCGCCCCAAACCGCCACGGCAAGCTTGATGATATGACATACGCCACATTGGCGAGAAGACGATGCCGATAGCGAAGCAATTCTGTTCGTCACGCACGCACCGCCCCTTTTACTTGCATCGCGAAGCAACAGGGCGTGCTCGTTCGCTCAACTGCTATAGGTGCAGGCGTGCAGCGTCGCCATATACCCGACCACCCCGATAACGTTCTTATAGGACCCTCCCTGGCCGCGCTTGAGGTTGATGCCGTCGACGAAGACGCAGAGCAGTCGTCCTCGAGCGGCCCCTGCGCCATGCCTCGACGGACGCGAAGGTCTTCTCATACAAGCTTGAGGCTAACCCGACCTCGAGGACCTCTAGCGACAGAGCCGCGGGCGCAAGCTCATGCACAAGCATGGGGCGTTCGCCCGCTCTTGGTCGACGAGGGCTGCTCGACACGCCGGGCACGTAGTTCAGGTCGATGCAGTTGGAGCTGATGGAGCTCAGGTACGGCACCTCTCGTGTTAACCGTATTCTGCACCCAGTTTAAGAAGAAGGACTGGTGCCCGAGGCCGGATGCAGGGTCCATGCGGACGCGACCATGAATAGTATCGTGCGCAACGCGGCCTAGGTCGCCATGGGCGCGGCTAACATTCGCCAGCTCCGCGGGTCGGATCACTAGCTAAAAAAGGCACCAGGGCTCACGTCGGCCCTGGTGCCCAACCTTAATAAGGTTAAATCAACGGAAGGCAATGCGCGCCCAACTCAGGCCAGCTCTCTCCCCTAGTCCCTCTTAAACAAATCGCGGGTGTACACCTTGTCCGCCACATCCGCGAGCTCGTCGCTCCAGCGGTTGGCGACGATCACGTCGCAGCCGGCCTTGAAGGCCTCCAGGTCGTGGGTCACCTCGGAGCCGAAGAACTCCGGCGCGTCCAGCGTGGGCTCGTAGACCACCACGGGCACGCCCTTTGCCTTCACGCGCTTCATGACGCCCTGGATGAGATGGGAGTCTCCAGGCTCGACGCGATGGCTCGACGCCGTCTACGTCAAGTGCCGCCGCGGTGGCCGCGTCGCCTCCACCGCGGCGGTCACGGCCATCGGCTGCGTTGCGGACGGCTGGAGGCGCGTCCTGGGCGTCGACGTAGTGGACACCGAGTCATACGACACGTGGCTCGCCTTCCTCAGTAAGATCCGCAACCGCGGCGTTGGCGGCGTGGAGCTCGTCGTCTCGGACGCCCACCCGGGCCTCGTCCGCACGCTCGGCGAAGCCTCCAGGGCGCCGCATGGCAGCGCTGCACCGTCCACCTCATGCGCGACTGCATGCGCGAGGCGGGCTCCCGGCAGCTGAGGCGCCGCGTGGGCAGGAGCCCGCCTCGCAGGTGTTCCGCGGGCCCGCGGGCGCGACGCCGCCGCCGTGGCCGCCATGTACCACGTGGCCTGCGACATGCTGGAGGGGTGCCGCCCGAGGACAGAGGCAATCCTCGAGGAGGCCGAACTGGACGCCCTGGCATACCTCGACTTCCCGCCGTCGCACTGGAAGCGCCTGCGCACCAACAACGTCCAGGAGCGGACGAACCGCGAAATAAAGCGCAGGTCGAGGGTGGTGCAGGCGCTCCCCTCGACGGCATGGCTGGTGCGACTGGCCGGCGCGGTCATGTACGAACAGGACAAGATGCGGCAGGAGCCGAGGTACTTCTTGGAGGCGAAGATGGGCGAGCTCTACGACGAGGGCCGCACGCGCGGAATCGACGGGACGGTCGACTGGGCGCAGCTGGAGGCGGAGGCCAGGAAGATGATCGAATCGGGCCTCGAGCTTGCGGACAGGATCGAGGCGGCATAGGATATCAACCGTGTTCCAGGTTCCAGAACGCCGGGCCGACTTGCTTCGGATCGGGCTCTACACCAACTTTCTCGACACTACCACTTAACTGAAATAGAGGAATCAGACCTGGTTATTTACGTCGCTAAATCTCCTTGCATACTGGCTACTCAATATACAAAATAAGACAAAAGTCCTGATTTAAAAGAGTGCCAGACGCACGAACAAATACCTAAGAAATCCGATATCCATCGTAGCTTCGATAAATCAGCTCGCTATCAAGCCAATTACGAAAGCACTTTCCGAGCACGGCCTTCATGCTGTCACCAGCATCCAAGGCGCTAATTTCTTGCTCTATCGATTCTTTCGTGAAAGAACCAGCCCGATCTGGATTAAAAACAACTCCATATAACGCAAGCTCTGGATTATTGTCAACAGTATTCTCTGGAAGTGTACACATCTGAAAAATACCTTTCAGTCGGTTTTAGCAAATGAAATCGGCAGCATTGCAAACACAGTCATAAATAAAATCAAAAACTCTAGTAGCCAAGTCAATGAAAAAATCTTCATTTCTACAAAGGTCGGATTGTTCCTCTGGGCATAAAACAAAGATAAAGAAAGCGGGTAAATCAGACACCTCGCGATCAAGCACGCTGCCAACAGCACTGATATCTCTCAAACAACGAGGAGAATCGTCTCCAGTATAGAAATACGCTTGCGCAGAATCACCGCCAATACCTGTTTTTATATGATTTCTCGTCACAATCACATCACTGTAGGAGCATCCGTTCCTATTTAAAGATTCTTTTACCATATTTCGAAATTGATCCGAAAAGGTTTCGGTATCTTTTCCCCTTGAGGAACCTACAGCCATTTTAAATGCTGAGAAATTCTCATCAATGGATCTCAGAATATTGGAGGATTCATCCAATCCAACAACTTTGCGAAGAGCCTTGACGATTCCACGAGCATCAACGGAACCTTCTCCAGATTCAAAAGAATCACTACCGATGTCGCTTTCACATTCATCGAGAAAAGTAGTGAGTTCCTCCCTAGACGAAGCTATCTTGTTCCTGAGGGTCTGTCTGAATACAAGACAGTCATCCGAGCGTTTTACAACCGTCTGGTAAGATTTCTCAGAGTAAAGCAGTTCGGCCAGCTGGGCTCTTAGAAGTATGTCTTCAGGATCGTTTGGCCCATCAATTTTAAGTTTGGTGTATTCATCACGAAGCATCGTTAGTAGCCAAGAATCATTCCACTGAGAGAAGGTGAGCACCACGTCCGCCTGGTTAGAGAGGCTTTCCGCTAGAGGGCTCCATAATCCCGAAACATTATTCGGAAGTATATACAGTGAAGAGCATTCTTTACCGCCACGCTTCTTACAACGAGGGTAAGCATTGAAATACCGCAAAGCAAGGCGATGCAAAGACCCTTCAAGAAGAACCTCGGATTTGACTACACGATGATGAAATACAATAGTTTTATAGTTCGAAAGGCGCTTCCTAAGAAAATCCTCTGCTGTTGGCAATGCTTTTGTCGGAAGAGCAAATACATAGGATTTCTCATCCATCTTCATAAGTCGAAGGCCCTCAATAAGACGTCCATACTGCATTGCATCCGATCCAACGCCCGACGACTTACTGTCCCTTTGAACAAAATCAAGACGATCAGCATCAACGGTACCGCAAACAATAGCGTGCAATTGACCGAAAACGCCATCGTCATTGAGAATAGCCTTTGCCACAAGACCGGCGGTAAATGAAAAATAGAAAGAATCGCTTTCAAGATTGCCGCTATATAGTGCTTGAGAAATCGCCAGATCAGAAAGCCTGTTGCCTATCGCTTCATGTAGGGCAATCTCATCTATACCTTTTTGTTCAAGATAGGTATCAATATTGGCAGTGAAGTTGTTGGCGCTTCGGTTACCTGCATATTTTTCACTTCTAGCAACGCCATAAAGACTAGTGAGGACGTGCTCGCAAACATGACTAAACGGGGGATGCCCCAAATCATGAAGCATTCCAGCAAGCCTAACGCCTTCAGCGAGACACATAATCGTTAGACTTACCTCACGAGGGGTTCTGGAAGGGATAAGAAAACTAAAAGCATCAATTGCATCAGGGTCTACATCGGAGCTCTGGCACTTTTCGAGAAACTCCCTTTCATCCTCAATAATCTTCCTTAAGTAAACGCCCGATTTAGTGGGCCTAAACGCGTCGCGATATCTGGGTTGATCGAGCAGATTGCAAAGAGCTTCATGCATCTGGCGGCCAAACGAAATAATTACATCTTTCTCAGCATTTTCAATTGCATTAAAAAACATCTGACCAGCAAGATGCATGCAACCAAGAGAATGCTCGAAACGTTGGATACGCATAGAGGGCCAAGTAAAGAATGATGTCGAATCTTGGTAAACGAAATGTAGACGGTTAAATAAGGGCCCGTTCATAATGTCATGTTCAAGATCAGTAAGACGTATTATGTCGTGAACATTGTCAGATACATTATGGTGTTTCCAAGCCGCAGTACTCATCTCGACCCCCTCATATAATTATTACTTTATGCCATCGCTAAATCATGTCCCAAGTGAGAATTGTATCCTCTGGTAAATCGGACTTAACGGTACGCCCGATGACAACATCGGCGTAGGTCGGCGCGATGCCGGTACCGGGGCGCTTGGGCATCAGGTCCTCCTTGGCGATGACCTCACCAGCCTTCATGTCGCGCGTCAGCACGAGCGAGCGCCTCGCCTCGCGGCGAGGCGTCTCCTCACAGGAGAGCACCGTCTTCTCCGAGGAACCCAAAATCCTATCGATGAAGCGGAAGTTCTCGACGGCGCGCTTGAAGTCCTCGACGTCGCCGGAGTGGTAGTGGTCGTTGCCGGGGAGCGTCTTGTCCAGCGTGAAGTGTTTCTCGATGACCTCGGCACCGAGAAGGTATGCCGTCGAGAGGGTCTGCATCGAGGCATCTGGCGCGACATGATCCGAATAGCCAACCTTGAGGTCCGGGAACGTGCGTTTCAGGGTTTCGATGACGCGGAGGTTTGCATCATCGGGGCAGGTGGGGTAGCTGAGCACGCAGTGCAGGACGGTGATGTCTTTGCAGCCCGAGCGCTTCAACGCGCGAATAGCCTCATCGGCCTCGGAGAGGTAGCTCGCGCCAACGCTGATGACGACCGGCTTACCCTTGGCGCCGATATGCTCGATGAAGGGCAGATTCGACGCATCGGAGGAAGAAATCTTGTAGAAATCGACGTACTGCTCCAGGTAGTCTGCACTGGCATAGTCGAACGGAGTCGAGGTGAAGTCCATGCCCCTCGAATGGGTGTACTCGCAGAGCTCGGCGAACTCCGCCTCCCCGAAGGAGTCGTGCTTTTTGAAGAGGTCGTACTGCGTCTTGGTCGGCTCCTTGGTGAGGTCCCAGTAGGCGGGAGAATTCTTGGAGACGATGGTGCCCGCCTTGTAGGACTGGAACTTAGCGCAGTCGCAGCCCGCCTCGGCCGCACCGTCGATGTAGCGCTTGGCTGCCTCGAGAGGGGTAATCCCCTCGGCCTTGGCGGTGTCGTAGAAGTTGACACCCATCTCGGCGATCAGATACGGAGTTGTGGTCCTCATTGTTTAAAGCCCCTTTCTATAGGCCGTTGATAAGACTCATTACGCGCCTACGTCCGTTGCGCAGGTCGTGCGAGAGAAGCATGTCCTGGAACCTCTGGCGCGCCTCCGCGGAAAGCCCCAGGTACATGTCCAGGTTGGACTTGATGATCTCGTCAGGCGGGTTGAGGCCCAGGTAGGTGAAGCCGTTCTCGTTGCAGACGAAGCCGTGCTTCTCCTCGCGGCGGTTCTGGGCCATGGCGATTGACGGGATACCCAGGATTGCAAGCTCGTAGCCGGTCCTCCCTCGCGAGGTCACCGCGATGTCGCAGCCGCTCATGATCTCGGGCATGTTCGCCACGTCGTAGAGGACGTCCACGTTATCGAGCCGCTCGTTGTACGCGAGGAGCTCGGGAACATTGAGCTTCGCCCTGCCAAGCACGACGGTGAAGTGGTACTTGGAGTAGCGCTCGGGATCGCTCGCGATGATAGCGAGCAGCCTGTCGGAGTAGTTCTGGGGGTCGGCGCCGCCGAAAGAGATGAACACGCGCTCGACCTCGGGCTTGACCTCGATGGGGTTGTAGAAGAGGAATGTCTTCGCCGATATGTAGTATCGCTCCCCCGCCCTGACCTGCGGAAGCTCGTCATCGTGGTAGAGCGCGTTGAACACGAGGTCCGCCTTGAGGATACCCTCGCCGTCGTCCTCGAAGTTGACGATCTTGGCCTCAGGGACGACCGACCTCAGGCCGATCATGTAGTCGATCGAAGTCGTAAGGATGTCATTGATGAACAGCGTGTAGCGCTTGCCCTTGCAGCGGTCGAAAAGGTCGGCGATTCCGTCGACGCCGATGAGATTGTGGGTAGTCCCCCCGAAGACCTTCGGATCGGTCTGGTTGACGTCGTAATAGATATCGGGCTTGGTGTAGAACTCGTCAGCCATCTCGAGGGCGCGGTAGATGTGGCCGATGCCGCGTTTGTTGTTGCCGTTGACGTAGATGGCGATCTTCTCGCGGTCTAGATGGGCCGCAACGCAGCGCAGGTCATCGAACGTGTCGACGTCGATACCCTCGGAGGCAGGGACCTCAAAGACACCGACTTTCTCTCCGATTCGGGTCTCCGGTGTCACGACAGAAGCGCGCGATACCACGAAAGCACCCGTTTCGGCGTAATCGGCGGGGAGCCATTGGCGGTTTAGGCGTGCGGCATAGTTCGGGTGAACGGAGCCGTCCTCATTCTTGCCCCAGGAGAGACGGGGTTCGTTCACGACGGAAATCAGTGTGTCCAGGCCCTCCTCGACGGCCTTGCCGATCGCGGCGTCGAGCGTCTCAACGGACAGTGTCGGGGAGGTCGGCTGCATAGTCACGACATAGTCCCATTCGACATCGGAAGGCACAGCGTCTGCGATGACAGAGTCGAGCGTAACGTTGTCCGCACAGAGAGCTGCATCACGCCAGTGGACTTCCGCACCCATCTGCTGCGCGATAATACGAACGGCATCGGAGTCAGTAGTTACGACGACATGGGTGATATTAGCCGAGGTAAGCGCATTGCGAATCGCGTAGTAAACGAGCGGGTGCCCACCGACGAGACGGATGTTCTTGTTGGGGATTCCCCTTGAGCCGGCGCGGGCCGGAATTACAGCTACAATTTCCATTAATAAATCTCCTAACTGGTATGCCTAAAAAATTGAGCGAGACTTGACTATCCGCGAGATCGCAAACGCGAGGCAGATAAACCCGGCCAGCCATCGGACAAACGGAATCCCATCGGCCGGGTAACACGTTAAACACGCGAAAAATACAGCGAAAAGACCAAAGGCGAACCAATTTGTGGGGTAATTCCTGTCCCCGAGCAAAAATCTAGCTATCAGGAAATGGAAGATAAACAAAAAGAGATATGCGATAGCAGATGCACAGGCGGCACCATCCATCCCAAAAGCGGGAACAACAAGTACGCATACCGCCACGTTTAAAACGGCAGCAGTCATGGTTCCAACGGCAATGGAACGAGTCTGCATCTTGTAAAACTCATAGTTGACTGGGAAGCTGTACAAAAAGACGCAATACTGTCCTAGAACAAGAGGGGGAAGGAGGCGGGTTGCCTCCCAATAGGACTCGGTCGAAAGGATCTTTAGAACCTCGGGGGACATAAGCGCAAAAGCGCAGGTGCCCAGAGTAAACAGGCTAAAGTAATTCCTGAAATGCGACAGCTTCTTGTCTTCCGAAGTCTTTCCCGCGAGGTCGTCATACATGAACGGCACGAAAGCATTGTTCAGCGCATTGTAAATGGCATTGAGAAGACTCACGACAGTAACCGCGATGCTGTATACACCTGCGGCAGAATTACCCTGCACCTGCTGGATTGCTATCTTTCCAGTTTGAGCGAGAAGCAGCTGAGATAATCCATGGAAAATCAAGGGCAGGGTAAGTGACAGGCAAAACGCCCAGTAACGAATCCTCACAGATGCGCCTTTTCGAACCAAGACAAAGAAGAGACAAATTCCTATTAATAAATTAGGCAATGAAAGGCCGAGCACCCTGCCAAGATAGGCATTGACGCCGAATGCTCCTGACAAGATAAGCACTACTGAAACTGCTGTCGTCGAGATTGCAACGCCCACGGATAAAGCGAAATTCTTCTGAGGCTCCTTACGGAAAATAAATCGCATACTAAACAGAGCGATTACAAATGCACCGAAACTTTGGAGGACCATTGCGATAATGAGCAGACCATCCATGCTGAGCATCACCGACAGCGGTTTAATAAACGCCAAGCAGAGTCCGAGGATAACAACAAAGGACAAGAGTCCCATCGTCAGACAACTAAGCTGATAATCATCCTGCTCATCATTTTGGAGATTCGCATGAGCACTGCCAATGGATCCATCTGCTTTCATTCCGACGAAAATGGTACAAATCTGAACCCAGGCCGTATAGATATTGACAACTCCAAAACCGTCAGTATCGAGAATCCTGGTAAATATTGGAATGGTAAGGAAGTTAATACCGGCAACAAGTACGGTGCTGGCAATGTTATATATTGCCATTTTATTTTCACCGACCGCTTTCGTCTTGCAATTATTGGAGATCATTAGTGGTCCAACTCCAACCATGTCAAACTGAGGCAATTGATCTATTTCGACGAGTAGCAACTCTGAAATATGTACTCAGAGAGGCTGACTTAGTTGTTTCTGAGCGCGACAGTACGGCTAAGAAAAAAATTAAGTAATAGCTAGTTAATAGGGAATGCATAAACATGCATGCAAATAAATAGGGAACCCAGTATGCAAGATTGTGGCGATTCAAGAATCTTGAAAGAATACAGGAAAGAACCGCATAATAGCCTACGGTAAATATGCATCCCTCTTTTAGAAGCATGTTCAAAATGACATGATGTGGCTGAACAATTCTAAATCCGTTATAAAAAGTACCAATCAGCGCGCTCTCGGTGCCGTTTAACTCTGATGACTGAATTATGTGCATCGCATCGATGATATCGTTATCATATCCATACAGTAGCAAATAATGATTACGCAACAGATGTTGAAATGCATACCAATCTGAATTAAATCTAACAGCATTAGATGAATCGTTTATACCTGCCTGATATGCAGCTGTATTTGCTCCAACAACTGAATTGCTCCACCAATAACTGAATGCTATGACGAAAAACAGCATAAGAATAAAGATGGAAAAGACGGCAATAGGTTGAATGGGCTTTCTTTCGAAATCCCTTATCCCTTTCGCCTCCAATTGTTTTACTCGAAGAAACTCGAATATAACAAATAGAAGAAGCATAATCGTATAATTGCGGCTTCCGATAACCGCAGAAGCCAGAATGCATAAGGCAACTCCTGTTTTACGACCCGTTGCCCAGCACCAAGCAAAGAACAAGAACAACAGTATTCCGAGATAGTTCTTGTCATACGCTCCATTTATGTACATTGCCGACTTTTTGCCAAAGTTGAAAATGAGTTCGCATATAAATACTGATAAAACGATTACATAAAAAATGGATTCTATTCGGAGACTATTTGAAGCAAGTCCCAAATAGTCACTAAAAATAAGAGAAGAAAGTAGTAGAAATGCAACATACACGACCATCAGGCTTTTGGAATAAGGTGAAAAGCAGATAGACGCCAAAATTCCAAATATAATAACTAGCCAACAAAAGAATAAGGATCGCGGCACTACTAAAGTGGCGATTCTACTGGGCCTCTGTAAGGAGACAAGTAGAAACAAAACTGCCGAAAAAACCAATGAAGCAATGCTTTTTAAGTTTGACGGAAGCAAGAAAACAGTAATTAAAAGAAACAGAAGGATGCATCCGTATAGCGTGTTATCAGATAAAAATGCTCTTCGCCTAGCGTTTATATTCAACTTAACCTACCAAATGAGTTGAATCTAACAGCGCTCTAAATGCTGCCTGCCGATCTTCAGCTTTAAATTGATATGCTTTTTCACAGATTTCAAGCAACTCACTCATCTCTGAACGGCTCAAGATGTTCTTAAAACCCCAGAAGTAATCACATATTTCAGTAATAGCATTATCTGAAGTTTCTTCACCCATAAATGCTGAAGCAACGATTTGCTTTTCACTGGACGCAGTGTCCGCATACGGATTGATAAATTCTGCTTCATCCGAAGCTGAATCTGCGCTAAATGACCTTGCTTGGTCATACACATAGTGCGGTTTGCCCATATAAACACAATAACCTACATGGGTGCCCACGCTATTTGACATGGTTAAATCGGATATGTTGATTAGAGATCGTAAACGAGATAAGAAAAGACAATCTTCGCGGTAACCCGCTGTAACGACCGTAAATCCAGCTTTTTCATATTGGGCATAATTACCATTTAAAATGTCTCTGTAATAGAGGCAAACCAACACGCGCTGTATCTTATTCTTGCGAGAAACTCGATTAATTTCGTCAATTAAATCATTCGTTTCAAAACAAACTTTAACTCTATCAATTGAGTGACTGGGAAATACAAGTAACACCTTGCCAAGCTTTTCTTTTAGTTGCTTGGTATCTTCACCTGAAAGATAATCTTCTGCATATGCAATATAGGGACCAACGGAAATGACAGGAACATTCGATACTTCGGTAATGTGTTTAATTCTTGAAGGTCCAAATGTAATTAAACAAGGCATTCCACTATTATCTAATTCGGCCTGATTAACATAATTTCCGAAATACAGCCCATGTTCAACACATGCTTTTATAGAGGCGCTGCTATTCGCATATCGTTGCATCCAATATGCGGCACCATAAAAACTATTACCCCTGTAAACCCCTCTTGAACAGAATAAACGAAAACTAAGCGTTGACTTCCAATCAATAATGTCATCAACGGAATGGGGCGCAGTGGGCGCTGTACGATTTAGCTTATTTGCCTTATTGGCATAATAGGCTTCGACTATTTTTTTTCTTGTTGGCTCCTTTAGCAGATGACGCGATGCGATATTAATACAATTTCGAACTTCGCTAATCGTTTTATTCATAATCAAATTCACGAGCCTTAGGTTTTGATCGCAGTAAGTACTTATAAATAAACGCGCGAAGCCTGTTAGGCATCAGGCAGACAACCATGTGCGGAATGGTGCAAGCAAGAAACTCAAAAGCTGAATAATCCCCGCGTTCCAAACACGTTTTCTTAAAATGCAACATCTTATGCATATATGAGAGACTGCCTCTCCGGGCATAGAAATCAGGGCTGGTACGCATATATACAAGGGATTCTTGAATGTTGTAGAAAATACAGCCAGTAGATGCCAGTCGCATATACAAATCATAATCCTCGAAGAACGGCATTTCTTGATAGTTCCCGGCCTTCATAACAGCGCTTTTCTTGTACATAAGAGTTGGATGTCGGAAGGGACACCTCTTCTTGCCGAATGCAAGAATCTCATTTTGAAATTCAGGTAAATCAACAAGAGCGATGGGATTGTCTATATTTCCCTCAAATTCAGTGACAAGCGTTCCAACGCAGTCATACTCAGGATGATCCCGAAAGACGCTGAGCTGTTTTTCGGCTCTATCTGATACCATCCAGTCATCAACATCCATGCGCATTATCAGTTCATTTTTACATATAGGAACACCGACACTGAGTGCATACCAAAGACCTCTATTATTTTCATAACTGATAATTTTAAAAAGGTTTTGATTTTCACGCGAAAATAGAACCAAAACTTTCTCAAGATCCTCAGTTAAAGGCCCATCTTTTACTATCACGATTTCATTGGGGGGGATTGTTTGATTTAAGACACTCTGCAGACTTTGATTAAGATATTCAGGGTTCTCATTTTTATATATGCTAATTAATACACTATACGGTGCAAGATCCATCTTATCTCCCGGTTCTCTTTTTACCAAACATGGCACCAAAGGTGCCCGTGAAACATTTCCAGTCCATTCGGAAGCAGCGGTTCCGCACGTAATGGAGCTCTATCTTCTGGCGCAGGCCGCTCTCGAAGGTCGCGGCGTTGCGGTCGGTGGCCTGCCACAGGCCGGTGATGCCCGGGGTGACGCTCAGCAGCTCCTCCTTCTCCTCGTCGGTGAAGTGCTGCTCCAGCTCGTCGCGCGTGATGGGGCGCGGGCCGATTACGGACAGGTCACCCTTGAGCACGTTGAGGAACTGCGGCACCTCGTCGATGGAGCATTTTCGGATGAACTGGCCCACCTTTGTGATGCGCGGGTCGTCGTCGACCTTGCGCTCAACCTCCCACTGGCGCAGCTGCTCGGGGGTCAGGTACTTGCGCACGTCGTTTGCATCGGGGACCATGCTGCGGAGCTTAAGCACGCGGATCACCCGGCCTCCCCTGCCCACGCGCTCCTGCGTGTAGACCGGGCAGCCCGGTGACTCCGCGCAGATTGCGGCGCAGACACCGGCCATGGGAATCGCCAGCACCGCGGTGCATCCGGCGCTGAAGGCTATGTCGAATGTTCTCTTGCATATGCGGTAGAAGAGGGTCCCCGTCGGTTTCCTAGGCATGGGCTAGCACCCCGCCAACAGAAAAGTCTCGGGAGATGCCTCTAGCAGGCACCCCCCCCCGTTATCATTTCGACGACCGTGAGCGCGACGATCTTCAGGTCGGTGGCCACGCCGCGCTTGGCGATGTACTCCAGGTCGCGGCGGACCATGCCGTCGAAGTCGGTGTCGTTGCGATCGGTCACCTGCCACCAGCCGGTGATGCCCGGCTTCACGGCCAGGCGCTGCAGGTCGAACTCGGTGTACTCTGCCACCTCGTTGGGCAGCGGCGGGCGCGGGCCGACGACGGACATCTGGCCCAGGAATACGTTGAGGAACTGCGGGAACTCGTCGATGGAGTGCTTGCGGATGAACTTGCCGATCTTCGTTACGCGCGGGTCGTCCCTCATCTTGAACATGGCGCCGGCGATCTCGTTCTGCCCCTTGAGCTCGGCGAGGCGCTCGTCGGCGTCTTTGTACATGCTGCGGAACTTCCACATGCGGAAGGTGGACAGGCCGCCGTCGCGATGGGTCTGGCCCACGCGGATCTGGCTGTAGAACGGGTTGCCCTCGCTCTCCAGGCGGATGGCGGCGGCCAGCACCAGGCTCGGCACGGCGATGACGGCCAGCACGCAGCCGCTGAAGACGATGTCGAACGCGCGCTTGACGGTGCGGTAGCCCAGGCGCGTGCGGTCCCAGTCCTTCACGGCCTGCATGGCCTTGTAGCGCATGGTCACATCGCCGCCGTTCATGGCCTGGGCAACAAGCGCGGCTCCCGCCGGCGCTCCAGCTGAATATTCAGTTTTATCTGACACTATTTCCTTCAAACCTACGTCCCCGCCCCTGGGGATCCTCCCTGTCCCGTTAAACAGTCGCCCGTACTCAGGCGATCGCCTTTTTTAGGTTTCGCATTGCGCGCTGCTCGGCCGAAAGCACGGCGAGGCCAACACGCGTAGTTACGCGTCGGCCGCACAGATTGAGCTCCAAATAAGCAGTGCACTTGCGTCTGTTAATGGTTTTGATAAGACCTTCGTGGCCCAGCAGCGGACCTGCCGTAACTACGACCTGGTCGCCGTCTTTTAGGGCCTCGCTCATGGGAACTACGCGGTCTCCCCTATGCGTAAAGCCGTCAATGAGCTGGGTCTCTTCTTTTGCCAGCGGCACAAACTGACCGTCCTGGGATAGCACCCGGGCAAAGTCGTCCATGCGTAGCAGATACTGTTGCACGGTGCGGGGATCTGCCGTATCGCAGATGAGATATCCGGGAAAGAGCGGCTTGGTCGTATTGACCCATTCGCCGTGTACCTTAATCTCGGTTTGAAATTGGGGGTAAAAGAGCTCCTGCATGGCGCCAGCCGGCACCACGCGCTCGATGCGCTCGCGCATTACGTCTTCGCGACCGTTAATGACCTGGATCACATACCACACGAGCACCACCCCCTTGCTGTCTTACGTGTGGCTCACGGGGTTTGGGTATGGCTTCGCCAGGGCGCTTGTGCGCGAAGGCGCTCCATATTCAAACCCTGAGCCCAGTTAGACAAGCACGTGGCTCTGCCCCACCGTGAACGGTATGTATACGTGCAGTGGCCAGAGACGCGGACGTGTATCGCAAAAAGACCGCATCCCCAGCTGGCTGCGTGCGGCCCAGTCAAGCGGGTACAAAACTGGACCGCACGCAGCCAGCTGTAAGACTGCTGCGATTTGTCACGAAATATCGATTCGAAAGTACAGCTTGAACAAAGTCAAGTACAAACACTTTCGATGCGATACGCATGACGACGCTATTGGAGCTCGTGGTTTTTCTGGCACCGCCGTTACGGCCGGATGCTGATCGACCCTGCGCTTTGCGGCTTGCTGGAGCCGTGAGCACAGTTGAACCCATGTAACGATAGATATCCTAGCACAAGGTGACTAGAAACCAATTTAGGCCATGCGCGGCAACATATCGTTCATTTGCAGTGCTTAAGGGGGTAATTTTGCAAACTTGTTCACATTAACGCAGGTTTATGCGGGTGTAGCTTTTGGCATGCACCGCCCGAGCTGCAACGCTGACGGCGTGAAATGCAAAATGGAATTATGTTGGGTTAACAAACTATGTACAGAAGTGGGAAGTAAATTGCGCAACTTTTTTGGGTGTGGGCGCTGGTGTGGCGTCACTTTGGTTTGTGCAGTTGCTGCATAAAAAAAGCCCCCGGTTTCCCGGAGGCTTTACATTCACGGTGGTGGAGACGAGGGGGATCGAACCCCTGACCTCTTGACTGCCAGTCAAGCGCTCTCCCAGCTGAGCTACGCCCCCGTGACGAGGAGATACTATAGGGGAAGATTCTTAGTTGTGCAAGAAGTTTTTTGGGTTGATTCTCGCACTTACGGGTTTTCCTGCTCGCCCACCGTCCTGATAGACCCTAATGCAGCAAATAACCGATTGCGACGCCTTGGTGAACTTGAATCTTGGCCGTTTTCCGGACGACATTAGAGATGCCCGTGTCGGCTAGCAGACCTAGGGGGCTGTGGTCTAGTTCCCACTCTAAGCCGTGTTCGCTTACCTTGGTATTGGGGGCTATGGCGATGATGGAGAAGGTTTTGCCCTCGGCGCCCTCGATGGACCAGGTCTCGTCCTGGTGCAGGATTCTGGCCGTCACTTCATCTTCTTCGATCCAGACGGGGGCGTCCACATAGCCTGCCAGTAGCCCTAACACAGACAGGGCCATGTCGGGACGGCCGCCGGTGGCGCAGGTCGCAACCACTTCGGCACCCGGCCAGCGACGGCGGATGGAATCGAGCGCCAGCGCCAGATCGGTGTAGTCCTTGTAGGGGTTGTGGCGCTCTACTTCAAAATCGGCAGCGGCGTCGACTAGGGCGCGGCCTTCGTCACTCACTGTGTCGGCGTCACCAACATATACGTCGCAGCTCAGGCCAGCGCCCAGCAGCGCGTCGAGCCCGCGGTCCACGGCGATAACGTGGTCGCACTCCCCCGCCAGTTGGCGCAGCAAATCCGCACTCGCCACCACGGGTGAGCCGCAAACTACTAATACTTTACAAGCCACGGCTCTCGCCTACCCCTCGTACGAAAGCACGCGGTCAAGATCCAGCTCTTCATAGCTGTCGATAAAGATCTCGCAGTTGTCACGGACCTCTTCGTGCTCCATGCGGCCATGCGGGTCATAGATGCCCACGCGCTTAAAGCCGGCGGTGCCAGAGCTCTTAAGGCCAAAGACCGCGTCCTCAAACACCCAGGCACGCTCAAACTTGTGCCCGTGGCGCTCCTCCAAGCGACGCAACGCCAGCTCGTACACATCGGGGAATTGCTTGGAACGTCCCGCCTCGCCCGTCGTGGTAATAAACTCCATATAGCGATCAAGACCCGCACCCGCAAGGGCGGACTGCACCAGTTCGGCCGGCGTGGACGTGGACACGCACATGGCAATGCCCGCCGCCTTCGCCTGCTCCAAAAATGCCAGAAGACCCTCACGCGGCGGCACCTTGGAATAGCCATCGATGAGAATCTCGCTCAGCTCGCGATACAGCTCCTCACCATCTTTACCAATACCCCACGTATCGTGGTAGGCCTGGCACTCGTCCTCGAGCGAAAGGTGCTCAAACTGGGCAAAATCGTCGACCGTCACATCAACGCCGTGGCGGCGCAATAACTCGGGCTGGGCATAGGCCCAAACGGGGGTGCTATTAACCAGCGTGCCGTCGCAATCGAAAATAAAAGCAACGTTGGGGGCGGCGGTCTGGGACATAAACGAACCTTTCGATGTCAAATGGTAAACATCCTGCTAAAAACGTTTTACCAAACGTAAAACTAACAATCTAAAAACCCTAATTGGTAAAACTGTCAAGAGTTTTACCACGGCAATTCTGCCAGTGGTATAAACATGGCGCTTACCGATTAAAAGCCCCCGCAAATCCACTTTCGTCCATAAAACTAACGTACAGGTGTTATCGTAGTTTCTGCCGAAAGTTCCACCGAGCACGCGAGGTGGAACGAATCATAGAACTATCGCCGTCCCTTCGATTCGTGCAGCCCTGGACCTTTCGCATTTAGTCACCAAGGCAACACGCTGCCGCGTCATGATGGGATCAAACGTGAGCGATACAAAGCTAAAGCCAGCAACCAAAAAGCCTGCTACCCGCAAAGCCGCCCCGCACGCACCGGAGCTCACCAAGGACGATGTCTATCTGTTTGGCATTGGTACGTGGGAGCGCAGCTGGGAGAAGATGGGCGCGCACCCCGACACGCAGAACCGTACGCGCGGCTGGCGCTTTTGCGTTTGGGCGCCCGAGGTAAAGAGCGTCCGTGTCATTGGCGAATTTAACGACTGGGATGAACAAGCCAACCCGCTGGTGCCCGTGCATACGAGCGCTATCTGGGAAGGCTTTATTCCTGGCGCCGAGCAGGGACAGCTCTATAAGTACCTCATCGAGACTAACGAGGGCGAAAAGCTCTACAAGGCCGATCCGTACGCCTTTAAGGCCGAGTGCCCTCCGGGTACGGCAAGCGTGCTGTGGAGCCTGGACGGCTACCAGTGGAACGACGCCGCGTGGCTCAAGCGCCGCGCCGACCACAATCACATGTCGCAGCCGCTCAACATCTACGAGGTGCACATTGGCTCGTGGAAGCGCCACGGCGACGCGCCGCAGGGCGAGCCGGACGAGTACGGCAACTACCCCGGCCCCATGGACCCCTTCCCCGCGCAGCGCGGCGAGTTCTACACCTACGACGACCTGTCGGTGGAGCTCGTGGACTACGTGCGCGACATGGGCTACACGCATATCGAGGTCATGCCGCTTATGGAGCATCCCTTCGATGGCTCCTGGGGCTACCAGACGACCGGCTACTACGCCGCCACGTCGCGCTACGGCAACCCGCAGCAGCTCATGCACTTTATCGATGCGTGCCACGAGGCGGGCATCGGCGTGATCATGGACTGGGTGCCCGGCGGTTTTTGTGCCGACTCCCACGGCCTTGCCACCTTTAACGGCCACATGCTGTTTGAGCACGAGATTCACCCCAACTGGGGCACGCACAAGTTCGACTTCGCCCGCGGCGAGGTCCGCTCCTTCCTGGTCTCCAACGTACTGTACTGGCTCGAGAACTTCCACGTGGACGGCATCCGCATGGACGGCGTGTCCAGCATGCTGTACCTCAACTTTGGCATCGACGATCCGGGCCAAAAGAAGTTCAACAAGTACGGTACCGAGGAGGACCTGGACGCCAGCGCGTTTATCCGCCAGGTCAACTGCGCTGTTGAGGCGCATTACCCCGACGTGATGATGATGGCCGAGGAGTCCACCGCGTGGCCGCTCGTGACCTACCCGCCGCAGGACGGTGGCCTGGGCTTCCACTACAAGTGGGACATGGGCTGGATGAACGACACCCTGCACTACATGCAGACAGATTTTCCGTGGCGCCCCGGCAACCACGGGCTGCTCACGTTCTCCATCATGTACGCCTTTACCGAGAACTTCATCTGCCCGCTGAGCCACGACGAGGTCGTGCACGGCAAGTGCTCGCTCATCGGCCGCATGCCGGGCGACTGGTGGCGCCAGTTTGCCGGCCTGCGCACGCTGGCCTTCTACCAGATGACGCATCCCGGTGCCAAGCTCAACTTTATGGGCAACGAGATCGGCCAGTTTATTGAGTGGCGCTACTACGAGTCCATCCAGTGGTTCCTGACCGAGGAGTACGAGACCCACCGTCATCATCAGGCGTTTATCAAGGCACTCAACCACCTGTACACCGCCGAGCCCGCCCTGTACGAGCGCGGCTACACCGACGACGGCTTTACCTGGATCGATGCGGACAACTCCAAGCAGTCCATCGTGAGCTTTGTGCGCCAGGGCGAGGACATCGACGACGACCTGGTGATCCTGATCAACTTTGACCCGGCGAGCTACGAGAGCTTCCGTGTGGGCGTGCCGCGCGAGGGTGACTGGGAAGTCATCTTTGACTCCGATCGCCCCGAGTTTGGCGGCAGCGGCTATGCCGGCGAGGAGCCTTACACCTGCTCGAGCGAGCCCTATCCCTGGAACGGGCAGATGGACTCCATCGAGATCAAGGTGCCCGGCCTGGCTGGCGTGGTGCTTAAGCGCCGCGGTCCCAGCAGCTACAAGCCGCCGGTAGTTGAGGCTCCCAAGAAGGTCACGCGCAAGCGCACGTCCTCGGTAAAGGCCAAGCCCGCGGCCGCTAAGAAGGCACCGGCCAAGGCGAAGGCCACGACGACCAAGGCCAAGGCTAAGGCTGCCGTAAAGCCCGCTGCTAAGGCTACCGCGAGCAACAAACCGGCTGCCAAAAAGGCAACTACCAAGGCCAAGTCAGCAACTGTTAATTCGACCGCCAAGGATGCGTAACAAAGCCGTTACCACTGTAATCACCCGCCCCGCTAGGGCGTAGGATACAAGTCATAACCGTTCCGGGAGATATCCCCGGGGGAAAGGAACGTATGAATAAGATCTTCGACAACAAGCAGGAGTTTACCGAGCTCTATCGCGATGCCGTCATGAGCATCAGCGGCAAGAGCGTCGAGGCCGCCAGCGATCTCGACCGCTTTAACGCCCTGGCCAAGCTCGTGGCCGAGAAGGCCCGCACCGTTGCCACCACCAGCGACGCCCGCGTCACCGCCGAGGGCAAGAAGCGCGTGTACTACTTCTCGATCGAGTTTTTGATCGGCCGCCTGCTCGACAACTACCTGCTCAACTTTGGCGTGCGCGACATGGTCGCCGAGGCGCTTGACGACATGGGCTTTGACCTGTCCGTCATCGAAAACCAGGAGCCCGATCCGGCCCTGGGCAACGGTGGCCTGGGCCGTCTGGCCGCGTGCTTCCTGGATTCTATGGCAGCCGAGGGCATCGCCGGCTACGGCAACGGCATGCGCTACCGCTACGGCCTGTTTAAGCAGGAGATCGTCAACGGCAGCCAGGTCGAGACCACCGACGAGTGGCTCACCCACGGCTACCCCTGGGAGGTCCGTCGTCAGGACAAGGCCGTGACCATCAAGTTTGGTGGCCACGTTGAGGGCTTTGAGGAGGACGGCCGCACGTTCTATCGTACGGTGGACACGCAGGACATCCTGGCCGTTCCCTATGACATCCCCGTTGTGGGCTATGCCGGCGAGACCGTCAACAAGCTGCGCGTGTGGGCTGCCGAGCCGGTCGAGGAGCACTTCGATCTGGAGGCCTTCAACCGCGGCGACTATGCCCTGGCCGACGCTGAGCGCGCCGAGGCCGAGGCCATCAGCGCCATCCTCTACCCCAACGACGCCGGCGAGCACGGCCGTCTGCTGCGCCTGAAGCAGGAGTACCTTTTTGTCTCGGCCGGCATCTACAGCCTGCTCGACACCTTTGAGAAGGAGCACGGCGAGAACTGGGAGCTGCTGCCGCAGTTTGTGGCCATCCACACCAACGACACACACCCCGCCATGTGCGGCCCCGAGCTCATGCGCATCCTCATCGACGAGAAGAAGCTCGAGTGGGACGACGCCTGGAACATCGTGACGCAGGTCGTGAGCTACACCAACCACACCATCCTGCCCGAGGCTCTGGAGAAGTGGCCCATCGGTACGTTCTCCAAGCTCCTCCCCCGCGTGTACCAGATCATCGACGAGATCAGCCGTCGTTGGCACGAGTCGTTCGACACCACGCAGGAGGGCTGGCAGGAGCGTCTGCGCCAGACCGCCATCCTGTGGGACGGCGAGATTCGCATGGCCAACCTGTCCGTGATCTGCAGCCACAGCGTCAACGGCGTGGCCAAGATTCACTCCGACATCATTAAGAACATCGTGCTCAAGGACTTCTACGCCCTCACGCCCGAGAAGTTCAACAACAAGACCAACGGCATCTCGCACCGTCGCTTCTTTGCAGAGGCCAACCCCACCTATGCCAAGCTCGTCACCGAGGCTATTGGCGACGGTTGGCTCAAGGACGCCTTTGAGCTGGAGAAGCTCAAGGAGTTCCAGAACGACAGCGAGTTCCTGAAGGCCGTAGGTGCCTCCAAGCGCGCCAACAAGGAGCGTCTTGCCGCCTACGTTAAGGCCGAGACCGGTCTGGTCATCGACCCCAACACCGTCTTCGATGTTCAGGTGAAGCGCTTCCACGCCTACAAGCGCCAGCTTATGAACATCATGAAGGTGATGGACATCTACAACCGTCGCATCGCCGATCCCAACTTCCACGTAACACCGACGACCTTCATCTTTAGCGGCAAGGCTGCCTCGAGCTACACCTTTGCCAAGGAGACCATCCGCCTCATCAACTCCGTCGCCGAGGTCGTCAACAACGACCCGCGTGTGAACGAGGTCATGAAGGTCTGCTTTATCCCCAACTTCCGCGTGAGCAACGCCCAGCTCATCTACCCGGCAGCCGAGATTTCGGAGCAGATCTCCACGGCCGGCAAGGAGGCCTCGGGCACGTCCAACATGAAGCTCATGATGAACGGCGCCATTACGCTGGGAACCCTCGACGGCGCCAACATCGAGATCGCCGATCTGGCCGGCCGCGAGAACGAGGCCATCTTTGGCCTGACCGCCCCCGAGGTCGAGCAGCTCTGGGCATCCAACAGCTACTTTGCGTGGGATACCCTCAACGGCGACCGCGAGCGCCTGGGCCGCGTGATGGACGAGCTCAAGGACAACACCTTTGCGGGTCTTTCGGGCAACTTCGAGAGCATCTACAACGAGCTCATGAACAACAACGACCCCGACCTGGTCATGGCCGATTTCCGCAGCTATGTGGATGCGTGGGAGGCGCTTACGGGCAGCTACGGCGACCAGGAGACCTGGAACCGCAAGGCGCTACTCAACACCGCCTCCTCCGGCTGGTTCTCGAGCGACCGTACCATTCGCGAGTACCGCGACGAGATCTGGCACGCGTAAAGGCGCGCGAGCTCCCTTTGCCGCACGGCATTACTCGACGGACACGACCGAGCGCTGCGCCCGTCGCTAATGGGTTTAGGAACATCGATGACAGAAGGAGAAATCGATGAGTAAGAAAGAATGCATCGCGATGCTCCTCGCAGGAGGACAGGGTAGTCGATTGGGGGCACTCACCCAAAAGATCGCTAAGCCGGCGGTTAGCTTTGGTGGCAAGTTCCGCGTTATCGACTTTTCGCTCTCCAACTGCTCCAACTCGGGCATCGACACGGTGGGTGTTCTGACGCAGTACCGCCCCTACCTGCTGCATGCCTACGTGGGCTCCGGCGAGGCGTGGGATCTGGACAGCCGCGACGGCGGTGTGTCGATCCTGCCGCCGTACGAGACGCAGACCGGCGGCGCCTGGTATGCGGGCACGGCCGACGCCATTACGCAGAACCTCGACTACATCAAGGCCAACGACCCCAAGTACGTCCTGATTCTTTCGGGCGATCACCTGTATCGCATGGACTACCGCAAAATGCTCAAGACGCACATTGAGAACAACGCCGACCTCACGGTGAGTGTTATGCCCGTGCCGTGGGAGGAGGCCAGCCGTTTTGGCATCCTGACCACCGACCCCGAGGACGGCCGCATCACCAAGTTCACCGAGAAGCCCGAGAAACCCGATTCGAACCTCGCGTCCATGGGCATCTACATCTTCTCGGCCGACGTGCTGGTCGAGGCACTCGAGGAGGACGCTCTGGACCAGCGCTCGAGCCACGACTTTGGCAAGGACATCATCCCCAAGCTGCTCGGCGAGAACAAGCGCCTGTACAGCTACGAGTTCCACGGCTTTTGGAAGGACGTCGGCACCATCGCCAGCTTCCACGAGACCTCTATGGACCTGCTGGGCAACAATCCCGAGTTCGATCTGTTCGACAAGCACTTCCCCATCATGTCCAACATCACCACGCGTCCGCCGCACTACATTGGCCCTGACGGCCGCCTGGACGACTGCCTGGTCTCCAACGGCTGCAAGATCTACGGCACCGCTCGTCACTCGATCCTTTCGACCGATGTCATCATCGAGGAGCGCGCCGTGGTCGAGGACTCCGTACTGCTGCCGGGTGCGCACATTAAGAGCGGCGCGCACATCTGCCGCGCTATTTTGGGCGAGAACTCCACGGTCGAAGAGGGCGTGAAGCTCGGCTCTGTCGATACCACCAAGGATACGGCCGTCGTTGGAAATGACGTCGTTATCGGGAAGGGGGAATGATCCGATGATCAATCGCAAGGCCATCGGTTATATCACCGCTAATTACTCTTCGTCCTACGGCAGCGTGCTGCTCAAGGACCGCCCCATCGCGTCCGTTCCGTTTTTGGGCCGCTACCGCCTGATCGACTTCCCGCTGTCCAACATGATGAACGCCGGCATTAAGACCGTCGGCGTCGTCATGCCGGGTAACTACCGCTCGCTGATCGACCACGTGGGCTCGGGCAAGGACTGGGGCCTGGACCGCAAGAAGGGCGGCCTGTTCATGGTGCCCGGCAACGCGTATGGCACCACCAAGGGCGGCATGCGCTTCCTGCTGCGCGACATCATCTCCAACAAGACGCTGTTCCAGCGCTCGGAGAAGCCCTACGTTGTGATGATGGGCACCAACATCATCTTTAACATGGACCTCAACACCATCATCGAGGCGCACGAGAACTCCGGTGCCCAGATGACCGTGGTGTACTGCAAGGCCACGCGCAACGTCGATGACGAGACCAAGCTCGAGATTAACGAGAACGGCCGCCTGACGGGCGTGAGTGCCGGCGTCGTGTACGGCGACAACGCGTCTATGGACTGCTGCATCGTCAACCGCGAGACGCTGCTCGAGATTATCGACCACTACCAGGCCGCCGACTATCTGGACCTGCTCGAGGCGCTCCAGGGCGACTTTGGCAACATCGACGTGTGCAGCTACGAGTACAAGGGCGAGGTCGTGGGCGTGTTTAGCGAAAAGTCGCTATATCGCCGTAGCATGGACCTGCTCGACCAGACCGTGGCCGACCAGCTCTTCGACCCCGAGCGCCCGATCCTGACCAAGGCCCACGACGTGCCGCCCTCGCGCTACGCGACCGGCAGCCACGCGTGTAACTCGATCATCTCGGCCGGCTGCATCATCAAGGGCACCGTGCGCAACTCGATCCTGTCTCGCGGCGTTGTGGTTGAGGAAGGCGCATCGGTGACTAACTCGATCATCAACCAGAGCTGCATCATCAAGAGCGGCGCTCGTGTTGAGAATGCCATTCTGGACAAGAACAACGTGGTTCCCACCAACACCGAGCTTCGCGGAACGCCCGAGAACATCCTGGTGCTGGGCAAGGCTCCGTTAACTTCCGACACCACCATCGTACGTTAACGTTGGCACCGCAACATCGCTCGTAACATGTAGAATAGCCGCCCGGTTTGTGCCAGGCGGCTATTCTCGAATAGTAACATGGGAGACAATATGGCAGATTCCAGCAAAAAGATGCAGATCGTGTTTGCCTCGGCCGAGTGCGCACCGTTTGTAAAGACCGGTGGCCTGGGCGACGTGGCGGGCTCGCTGCCTGCGGCGCTTGTGCGCGCCGGCGCCGAGGTCATCGTGATGGTGCCCAAGTACGCCACCATCAAGGACGAGTACAAGGCGCAGATGGAGCACTTCTCCGACTTTTACGTGAGCCTGGGCTGGCGCAACGAGTACTGCGGGCTCGAGAAGCTCGAGCACGACGGCGTCACCTATATGTTCATCGACAACGAACGCTACTTTGCGCGCGACTATCCGTACGGCTTCTTTGATGACGGCGAGCGCTTCGCGTTTTTCTCCAAGGCCATCACCGAGAGCCTGCAGCACCTGCCGGCCGGCTTTGAGTGCGACATCCTGCACTGCAATGACTGGCAGACGGCACTGGCGCCCGTGTTCTTGCGCGAGTTCTACCAGGGCCTTCCGCTGTACGACCGCGTCAAGACCGTGTTCTCGATCCACAACGTGGCGTTCCAGGGCCAGTTTAGCGACACCGTGATGGAGGACATCCTGGGCGTGGCGCATATTCCGGCGGCCGCCTCGCAGCTGCGTTGCGACGCCTGCAGCATCAACTACATGCTGGGCGCCCTGCGCTATGCCGACGCCATCACCACGGTGAGCCCCACCTATGCCAACGAGATCCAGACGCCCGAGTTTGGCGAGGGCCTGGACGGTGTGCTTCGCGAGCGCTCCTATGCGCTGCAGGGCATCCTGAACGGCATTGACGTGGCGGGCTTTGACCCGGCGACCGACAAGCGCATTGCCGCCAACTACACGGTTGAGGACCGCTCCGGCAAGGCCGTCTGCAAGGCTAAGCTGCAGGAGGAGCTGGGGCTCGAGGTGCGCGACGACCGCCCGCTCATGGTTATGGTCACGCGCTTGACGCGCCAGAAGGGCATGGACCTGGTCATGTACGCGCTCGACCGCATTCTGGCCGGCGGCGTGCAGGTGGCCGTGCTGGGCACCGGCGACCGCGACTACGAGGACGGCCTGCGCTACTTCCAGGACAAGTACCCGGGCACCATGGCCGCGCGTATCGAGTTCGATCCGGCGCTGTCGCAGCGCATGTATGCCGCCGCCGATATGTTCCTGATGCCGTCGAAGTTTGAGCCCTGCGGCCTGTCGCAGATCATCGCCATGCGCTACGGCACCCTGCCCATCGTGCGCGAGACCGGTGGTCTGAAGGACACCGTGATCCCGTATAACGAGTTTACCGGCGAGGGCACGGGCTTCTCGTTTAGTAACTTTAACGGCGACGAGATGGGCGACGCCGTGTTCCGCGCGGCGCGCCTGTTCTGGGACAACCGTGAGGCGTGGGATCAGCTGGTCACGCAGGCCATGAGCCAGGACTTTAGCTGGACGCGCTCGGCCGACAAGTATCTGGACCTGTACTTCTTTATGCACCCGGAGATTGAGAGGCCGGCGGCTGTTGCCGACGAGCCCGAGGCTGTTGCTGAGCCCGAGCCCAAGGCCGAGCCGGTTGTTGAGGCGCCCGCTGCTGTTGAGGAGCACAAGGCTGAGGAGAAGCCGGTTGAGGCTAAATCTGAGGTGAAGGTTGAGGCAGCTCCCGAGGCCGAGGATAAGCCGGCTGCAAAACCCGCCGCCAAGAAGACCGCGACGCGCAAGACGACGGCCAAGAAGGCTGCGACGACTAAGGCCGCCGCAGCAAAGACAACTGCTACCAAGGCAACGATGACGCGCAAGCGCACGACCGCCGCTGCTAAGAAGGCCGCTGAGGCCGAGGCTGCTCCCGAGGCAAAGCCTGCGGCAAAGGCTCCGGCCAAGACTGCTGCCGAGAAGACGACCGCGACCAAGAGCACGACCAAGACCACTGCCGCCAAGAAGGCTACAGCTACGAAAGCCACGGCTTCCAAGGCGTCGGCTTCCAAGGCGTCGGCTTCCAAGGCGACGGCTACCAAGGCGACGGCTACCAAGGCCACTGCAACGAAGGCTGCTCCCAAGGCTGCCGCAGAGGCTGCCACCAAGGTCGAGGAGACGCCTGCCGAGTCCAAGGCGGAGGCAACCGTCGAGGTCAAGCCCGCCGCCAAGACCACCACGCGAAAGCGCACGACGGCAACCAAGAAGACAACGGCAAAGGCCGCAACTCCCAAGGTAGAGACTAAGCCCACTGCTGCCAAAGAGGAGCCCAAGGCTGAGGTAAAGGCCAAGCCAGCGCCGAATGCCGCTGAGGTCAATGCCGCCCCGAAGGCAGAGGTTAAGCCCGAGCCTGCCAAGGAGACCCCGGTCTCCCCCGCCGCTCCCACTGAGGAAAAGGCCCCGACCAAGAAGACCTCCGTCCGCAAGGCAACGGCCACCCGCAAGCGCCGCTAGTCCGGACGATTAAAACTTAATCCTCAACGCAAAAGAGGGCGCCCCAACCAGGCGCCCTCTTCTTGGTTGAACTTCTGTATTAAAAAAAGGCCGGTTTACTACGACAAAATGGCTCCAGCCGATCACGGCCAGTAATCTACGAAATTGGCAACGCTTTTACCTACGGTTTTAATATCACCAAAATGACTGTGGTTGAGATCATTCAATTTATCGTAGTAAACCGGTGTACTTTTGGTTGGCTACAAATAGTATCGGTATAGGCGTTTTTGAATATCGCGATAATTTGTATGGTAAAACGATTTTCTAGGACAACCGTTCGCCGATGGTAAACGGATGTTGTTTATACACCCTGTGTACAACAGATATACTTACATCTTGTGCGTAAAACCCATGGCCCGCAGGCCGTGATTCTATTGAACTGGACCGTACTATGAGATTGATTCACAACAGCCGTCTGCCGCAGTTTCGCACTCCGTTTGGCGCTGTGACCACTGGAACTTCCGTTGCACTCTCGGTGATTTTGGAGGATGCCGATCCCAACCAGGCAACGCTTACGCTGCGCACCTGGGTAGATGAGATTGGCGAGTCTCTGTATCCCATGACGCACGAGGGCGACGGCATATTTACCGTAGAGCTTGAGTGCACCGAGCCCTGTCTTATCTGGTACAGCTTTATCTGCAATATCGAGGGCCAGCCCGAGGTTCGCCTGGGCGCGCCGCAAGGCCGCACCGGCGGCGAGGGCGTAACCTACGACTACGCCGAAGTGCCATCCTTCCAGATTACCGTCTACAAGCACCGCGAGAACCGCCCCACCTGGTACGAGCGCGGCATGGTGTACCAGATCTTCCCCGATCGCTACGCCCGTGACGAGCATTGGCGCGAGCGCACAATGGCCCAGCTCGAAAAACCGCGCAAAGGCATTAAGCGCCGGATGGTCGAGGACTGGAACGAGCCTCCCGTATACGAGCGCGCCGAGGACGGCTCCATCAAGACCTGGGACTTCTACGGCGGCTCGCTCAAGGGTATCCAAAATGACCTGCCCCGCATCGCAGAGCTGGGCTTTACGGCCATCTACCTCAACCCCATCTTTGAGGCCGCGAGCAACCACCGCTACGACACGGCCGACTACACCAAGATCGACCCAATCCTGGGCACCGAGCAGGACTTTACCGAGCTGTGCCAGGCAGCCGAGAAGCTAGGCATCTCCATCATCCTGGACGGCGTCTTCAACCACACGGGCGACGATTCGATCTACTTCAACCGCTACGGCAACTACCCTGGCGTGGGTGCGTGGCAGAGCGAGGACTCGCCGTGGCGCGATGCGTTTTACTTCCACGAGGACGGCTCGTACGACTGCTGGTGGGGCGTGGGCAACATGCCCGCCATCAACGAGAGCTCCGAGCTGGTACGCGAGCGGCTCCTGGGCAAGGACGGCGTGATCCGTAAATGGCTACGTGCCGGCGCTCATGGCTGGCGCCTGGACGTCGCTGACGAGCTTTCCGACGACTTCCTGGCCGAGATCAAGAAGGCCGTACTTGCCGAAAAGCCCGACGCACTGTTGCTCGGCGAAGTCTGGGAAGACGCCTCAAACAAAATTAGCTACGGCCATCTGCGCCGCTACCTGCAGGGATCCGAGCTGGACTCTGCTATGGATTACCCCTTCCGCGACATGGTCATCGGCTTTTTGATGGGCTACAAAAACGCCTACCAAGCAGCCGAGGATATCGAAACCCTGCGCGAGAACTACCCGAGCGAGGCATTGTCCTGCGCACTCAACCTGCTGTCGAGCCACGACCGTCCGCGCATCATCTCGGTGCTCGGCGGCGGCCCCGACGAGTCGCAGCTGCCCGAGTGCGAACGCAGCAAATGGCGTCTGGACGAGAACTCGATGGGCCTGGCCAAGAGCCGTTTTTGGCTTGCAACGCTCATGCAGATGACCTTCCCCGGCGTGCCTTCGATCTACTACGGCGACGAGTACGGCCTGGAGGGCCTTACGGATCCGGGCAACCGCCGCACCCTGCCCCTGAAGGAAGACCTGCACGACTTCGATACGCTGGCTATTGTCAAGAACGCCTCTGCCGTACGCCGCGCACTGCCATTTATGATCGACGGCGAGATCAAGGCCTTCGCGCTCAACGACGAGGTGCTGGCATACAACCGCACGGGCAAGGATGGCGAGTCCGCGACGGTTATCATCAACCGCAGCCTGCGCAATTCGCACCGCGTGACGATTCCCGCGCTCGGCGAATGCGCGAGTGACGTGATCAGCGGTCACGAGTGCGAGATCCACAACGGTACGGTCACGCTCGATCTGTATCCGCTGGGCTCGTCGATTATCTATCACCATGCCGAGCAGCGCCTGCAGGAGCCGCTCGATCACGGCGCGGGCGTCGTGTGTCACATCACCTCGGTGCCGACCGATGACGGCAAGCCCGGCACGATCGGCGCACCCACCCGTCGCTTTATCGACCATCTGGCCGCTATGGGCATGCGCTACTGGCAGGTTCTGCCTGTCAACCCGACGGACTTCTTCCGCTCCCCATACGCTGGGCCTTCGGCCTTTGCGGGCAATGTTGACCTGCTGCCCGAGAGCCAAGAGGAGCTGGCGGCCGACTTTGAGACTTGGAAGGCCCGTGGCGGTGAGGATGCCGATCCGCTGTACACGGCGTTTAAACATCGCAACGCCGATTGGCTCGAGAAGTACTGCGTCTACATGGCCGTCAAGAAGTACTTTGAAGGCGAATCGCGTCACGATTGGCCGGCCGATGTCGCGCGCTACAACGAGCATCTGATTGACGACAAGCGTTTCCACGACGAGGCGGAGCTGCAGGCGTACATGCAGTACCGCTTTGACCTGGCCTGGTGCGAGCTCATGAACTATGCGCACAAGAAGGGCATCGAGGTTATCGGCGATATCCCGATGTATGTCTCTGACGATTCGGCCGACGCGTGGAGCGAGCCCGAGAACTTCTGGCTGTCAGATACCGGCAAGGCGATTGAGATTTCTGGCGCGCCGCCCGACATTTTTGCACCCGAGGGCCAGGTGTGGGGCAACCCGACGTTCCGCTGGGACCACATGAAGCAGAACGGTTACCGCTGGTGGATGGACCGTCTGCGTCGCGCATTCTCGCTCTACGACCGCGTGCGCCTGGACCACTTCTTGGGCTTCCATAGCTACTTTAGCATTCCCGCAGGCAAGGCCTGCGCCGATGGCCGCTGGCTGGCGGGTCCGGGCAAGGATCTGTTCCAGACTGCCTATGACGAGCTGGGGCCGCTCAACTTTATCGCCGAGGACCTGGGCTACCTGACGCCCGGTGTTCGCGCCATGGCTTCGACCTGCGGCTTCCCCGGCATGGACGTGCTGGAGTTTAGCGATTACGACGTCCGCGACGGCGTGCACCCCACGCCGGGCAAGATTCTGTACACCTCGACGCACGACACGTCGACGCTCACCGGTTGGTGCACGCGCTCCTTTGCGGGCGGCGACGAGCCGAGCGGTGTTGAGGTGGCGGCCAAGCTGATGGGAGACGCGCTGGCAAGCGACGCTCCCCTGGTGATGATGCCGCTGCAGGATGTCCTGGGGCTTGGCGACGACGCGCGCATGAACGTACCAGGCGTCGCCACGGGCAACTGGACCTGGCAGGCCGATGAAGCTGACGTTGCGGCCGCCGAGGGCAAAACTGCACAGCTCCTGCGCAACACCCATAGATTCTGGGGCGAAGCGTGATAAAACCCCCGATATAGGGTACAGTTACAGCTGTTTGAATTTATGCGGGCAGAGCGATCTGCCCGCTTTGTGCTGAAAAGGAAGTATTATGGCGCGCTACGATTACAAGTGCTCGAGCTGCGGCAACGTGTTTGAGGTTGAGCATCCCATGTCCGAGACCCCCGAGGTCGTGTGCCCGAGCTGCGGCGCTCCGGCATCCAAGACGTTCTCGGCCAGCGGCATCAAGTTTGAGGGCAGCGGCTTCTACAACACCGACCAGCGCAGCGGTGGTTCCAGCACCAGCGCCACCAACGGCTGCTGCGCCAACTGCCCGCACAACCACTAACAGCTGGCAACAACAAAACGCACGAGGGCGGCCCTGCGACCAGCAATCGGTCGCAGGGCCGCCCTCGTAAGTTGCGGTGGAATAAGGACTACTTGGCGGGTAGATGCCGCTATTCAATCCCTATTTCACCGCAACTTAGTAGTTACTTGCGGACCAGGCGGGCGCAGAAGTGGCCGTCGTAGGAGTCGGCGTTTACGGGGACGCTTTGGAAGAGGCCTCGAGCGTTTTGGCGCAGGGTGACGAGGCTCTTGGCATGATCGTACTCGGGGAGCTGCAAAATCTGGGCTTCGGAGAGCGGCGCCACGGTAAAGCCGGCGCCCTCGGGAGAAGCCAGGAAGGCATCCACGACCCGCGTGTTCTCTTCATCAAAAACCGAGCAGGTGGCATAGATAAGCTCACCGCCGGCGGCCACGCGCGCGGCCGCTTCCTTGAGCATCGTCAGCTGCAGGCGGGGCAGCTCAGTCGTAACGTCGTTCTCGGTCAGGCGCCACGGAATCTCAGGATGACGGCGCATAGTGCCGGTGCCCGAGCACGGAGCATCGATAAAGACCGTGTCGAACAGGGCGGGCTCGCCAAGCATCGCGTCAAAGGACGTGAGCACCTCATTGAGCTCGCAGGCATCACCCGACACCGTACGAACACCTGAGATACCCGCCTTGTGCAGGCGCGCGAGATTCTGATCGCACTTGCGATCGTGCAGGTCGAGCGCAGTATGCTGACGATCATATCCGGCGCGCTTGGCCTGGCACATCATCACATAGGTCTTGGTGCCGCGGCCGGCACCAATCTCCAGGCAACGCCCGGGACGTGTCGCGGCAGTAGCGATGAGCTGGGCGTTAAGGTCTGAGGCAACCGCGGCAGCACGCTCAAACACGCCCGATGCAACGGTGACCTGCGCATCGACCGGAGCATGGCAGCCGGGGAAAACAGGTGCCACGAGCTGCGAGATATACGGGTCTGGCTTGGTGGCAAAGGCGTTCTCATGCAGGGCGAGCGGCGCAGGCGCCAGATTGCCGGCAAAGTTAAGCGCGCCCTCGGGCGTATCGAACGAGGCCATAATGCGAGCGCACAGCCAGCGAGGAAGACCCATCAAACGCGAAAGGCGAACCAGGCGGCGCTCGGACTCATCCACGTCTGATGCCGTGGCAAAGTCCTCAACGTTGTCCGCAACCTTGTGCAGCACCGCGTTTGCCAGGCCCGCAGCAGACTTAGCACCGCTGCGCACCAGCTCAACACCCTGGCTCACGGCAACACGGCCCGGCGTATGCAGGTAGAGCATCTCGAAGGCAGAGATGCGAAGCGCCATGCGCACGCGCGGCGCGACTTTTTTGGGCTTATCCAAAAACTGATCGAGCAACTCATCCAAAATGCCCTGCGTGGCGGCGACACCGAGCGCCAAACGCGCGGCAAAAGCGGAATCGCGCTGGTCAATGGCCTTGGCGGAAGCACGGGAAGACAACACGTCGCGTGCGTACATACCGCGGCGATCGGCTTCCATCAACACATCGAGCGCAAGCTTGCGCGCGGGAGACAACTTGCTCATGACAGTACACCCCACCTAAGTTCGGCACCCTGCAGGCCGGCAGCCCAGGCAGAAGCAGCCATGGCACGCTTGCCATCGGGTTTAACCTCGAGCAGTTCAACCGCGCCATCGGAAAGACCCAGGTAAACACGCTTGCTCTTGACGGCAACAGCACCCTCGCCAAGCGACACATCAGCCGGCGCAGCATCGAGCACACGCACGGTCTTACCGGCAATCACGCAACGGGCAGGCGCGGTATCGGACGAAGCGAGCACATGACGAACGCAATCGAGCGCCGCCATCTGCGGATCCAGACGCATCTCCTGCTTGGAAATCTTGGCAGCATGAGTGACGAGCGACTCGTCCTGCTCAGTCCAAACAGCCGAGCCATCGGCAAGCGAGGGAAGCGTATCGGCAAGCAACTTACCGCCAAGCTCACCAAGCTCCATCGTGAGCGCCTCGGCATGCTTACCGGCAACCGAAGTGGAAGCCTGCGCGCAATAAGCGCCCGTATCCACGCCATGCCCAATGCGCATAATGGAAACGCCAGCAACCTCATCACCAGCAAGAATGGCACGCTGAATGGGAGCAGCGCCACGCCAACGAGGCAGCAAGGACGCATGAACATTCACAATACCAAGCGGCGCCATATGCAAGACCTCATCAGGCAAAATGCAGCCATAAGCAGCCACACAGAAAATATCCGCCTGCGCAGCCTGGAGCGCCTCAACAACCTCGGGCGTCATACGATTGGCCTCAACAACAGGCAACCCCAGCTCAAGCGCCTTGGCCTTAACAGGTGAAGGCTCCAGCTTCTTACCACGCCCACGAACAGCATCGGGACGAGTAATAACAAGCGCAATCTCATTCCCAGCCGCAACAAGCGAAGTCAACGAAGGCACCGCAAAATCCGGCGTACCCATAAACACAATACGCATAACCAATGTCTCCTCAAAACCAGAGCCAAGACGGCTACAAATAACAGCGGAAAGCGAAGTCCCTAGCCATCCGCAATAACAGTTCAACAAGAACAAATATACCCAAAACCAAAGAGAGAGCCGCAACAAAAGCAGCTCTCTCAACAAACCAAATATCAGCGAAGACGCCCCTCCCTGGCCCAACGGCACCCGGGAGAGACGAGCACGTAAACGCAGTCCCCTTCTGCCGCAGGGCTTAGGTTATTGCTCCACGCGCAGTTCCGCACGAGCCGAAGAGCACTTAATGTGCTCTTCGTGCGAGCAGGACTGTTTGAGCATGGAGCAAAACCTAAGCCCTGCGGCAGAAGGGGACGGACGACTCTACTCCGTCTCGCCCGGTCGAGCGCCGCGGGCCAGGGCGTCCTGGTACTCCTTGACTGCCTTGATCCTCTGCATCGGCTTGAGTCGCTCGAACATGGTATTGCCGTGCAGATGATCGATTTCGTGCTGCAGGCACACGCAGAACAGATCGCCCGAGGCCTCATAGCGAATCAGGTTGGCATCCAGGTCGTATGCCTCGACGACAACGTGATCAGGACGCTCGATCTCGCAGCTAATGCCCGGGATGGAAAGGCAGCCCTCGCTAAACGGCACCAGATGGTCGCTCTGCTCAACAATAACGGGGTTAATGAGCACGTAGGGATCATAGTCATTCTTGTCGCTGTAGTCGCAGTCGATGGTGACAAGTTGGATGAGCTCGCCGATCTGCGGGGCAGCCAGCCCGCAGCCGCCGTTCTCGAACATCATCTTCTTCATCTTCTCGGCAAGCGCCTCGATCGCCGGGGTGATCTCCTCGATGACGGCACACTCCTGGCGCAGACGAGGGTCGGGCGACAGTACGATTCCGTTGGCTTCCATGGCCATCCTTTCGGGTTGTTACATCAAATCATAAGCATCGACGTCAACGCTCACGCTCACGCCGCGCACAGAGCCCACCTCTTTGAGGCAGGCGTCGATATCATCAGAGACATGGTACCCTACCGGCGACTTTACAAGCAGATGGAAGCGGTAACGGTCCTTGGCTCTCTCGATTACACACGAAGCCGGACCAAGCACCTGGGGCACGGCGCTCCCCGTCCGCAAAAAGTCGGGCGCGGCGGCATGCCAGCGACGCTTGAGGAGCTTCGCGATGCGGCCGATGTAGTCCCGCGCGTCACCTGCGTTCGTCGACCAAACCAAGATGTTGACCAGGCGCACGAAGGGCGGATACAGCGCGTCACGACGCTGGTCCAGGTCGTAGTCGGTAAAGATCGAACGGTCGTGCTCGGCGACGGCGCGAATGACCGGGTCCTCGGGCAGGTAGGTCTGGATGATAACCTCGCCGGGGCGATCGCCGCGGCCGGCGCGGCCCGCAACCTGCTCTAGCAGATCGTAGGCGCGCTCCCCCGCGCGAAAATCGGGAAGCTTGAGGGCAAAGTCGGCATTGACCACGCCCACGAGCGTGACCTCGGGAAAGTCGAGGCCCTTGGCAATCATCTGGGTGCCCAGCAGCACCGCGCAATCGGCGACATCGAACTGCTCGAGCAACTTCTTATGCGCGTCCTTGCCGCGCGTGGAATCGGCGTCCATGCGAATGATGGCGACGTCATCGGGCAGCATTTGGCGCAGCGCGTCCTCGATCTGCTGCGTGCCCAGGCCCATTTTTGCCAGATAGCGGCTGCCGCATTTGGGACAGCGGCTCGTGGGCGCCGGATAGGGCTGAACGCGCCAGGACGATCCGCAGGTGTGGCATTGCAGCGTGTGCGTGCGCTCGTGGTACGTGAGCGCGGTTGAGCAATGGTTGCAGGTGGGCACACAGCCGCACTCGCGGCACATGAGGAACGGCGCAAAGCCGCGACGGTTATGAAGTAGCACGGCCTTTTCGCGGCGTTCAACAACGCGCTCCAGGCCTTCCATCAGCGGTTTTGAGAACATGGAGCGGCTGCCGCGTGCGAACTCGCGGCGCAGGTCGGCAATGCGAACTGTGGGCAGAACCGCGTGCCCCGGGCGTTCGGGCATCTCGACGCGCGTCCAGGTGACACCGTTATACGTGCCGCGGCGGCAACGGTCGAGGGCCTCGGCCGAGGGCGTGGCGGAGCCCAGTACGAGCGGACACCGATAGCGACGCGCCATCTCGGCAGCCACCTCGCGCGCATGGTAGCGCGGGCTGGAACCCTGCTTGTAGCTGGTCTCGTGCTCCTCGTCGATAATAATGAGGCCCAAGTCGCTGAGCGGGCAAAAGAGCGCCGAACGCGCGCCAACGACAACGCGCGCGGCACCGCTGGCGACCATGTCCCACTGGTCCAGACGCTCGCCGGCCGAAAGACGCGAGTGGAAGACCGCGACCGTCTCGCCAAAGCGCGAGCGGAAGCGGCCGACGGTCTGGGCCGTCAGCGAAATCTCGGGCACGAGCACGCAGGCCGAACGGCCGGCCGCCAGCACGCGCTCAATCGCCGAGAGGTAGACCTCGGTTTTGCCGGAACCGGTGACGCCATCGACAAGGACCACGTCGCCGTGGGCGTCGAGGCGGGCACGCTCAATCTCCGCGAGGGCCTGATGCTGGCCGTTTGTAAGCGAGACCGGGGCCTTGCCGCTCGCCGAGGACAGCGTGGTCTGCTCGCTGCAGCCACGCCAGGCGCGGCGCTCTTCCACCACCACGACGCCGCGTTTTTCGAGCGTCTTGATGGTCGCCGACATGCTGTTGTAGAGCAGGTTGAGATCGCGCGTCGTGACCGGTCCGCACTGGAGTGCCTCGATGAGCTGACGCTGACGGACCGCGGTCTTGGGCGGCGTGTAGTCGAAACCCTCGGGCGTGAGCATGACCCAACGGTTTTGGATGGGCTTGACGGCGGGGCGCTCAACGGTCCACACGCCGTCATCGCCCTTGACCACGCGCGGGCTTCCACCCGGGGGCAAGAACAGGCGCAGGCACTCGGAAAGCGTCGCGACGTACTCGCGGCTCATCCAGTGTGCGATGCGGGCAGCCTCGGCGGTAAAGAGCGGCTTGCTGAGGATAACCTCGATAGGCTTGATGCGCGAAGGGTCGAGAGCGTCGTTACCTTGCAGGTTGGCCAGCTCGGGCGCAATGTCGACGATGTAGCCCGCGGCCGCACGGTTGCCAAAATGAACCAGGACGGTGGAGCCGATCTGGGCCTCGTTGGCGAGCGGCTGCGGAATGCCATAGGCGAATGGCTCGGACAGCGCACGGGTCGGGATGTCGAGGACTAGGCTCGCGTAAGCAACGACGGGTTCGGGCGCAGGCTCGGGCTTGGCCGAGGCAGCAGCGGATGCCGGCGCCGCCGGAGTCTCCTCCGGTTCCGGCGAACCAAACAGTGACAGTTGCTCGGCCATGGTCTCTGTACCTCCCATCCCATACGTCTTTAGAAACAAGAGCCCCGCTCGGGTGAACGGGGCTCGGATACATGCGCTTACGCAGCTGCTACAGCGCCATCGTGCGGGCGCGGTCGATGCGCGCCAGGCAGTCGTCGCGGCCGACGAGCGCCATGGTCTCGCCCAGCGGGGGGCTCACCATGTTGCCGCAGACGGCGACGCGCACGGCCTGGAAGACAAAGCGCTTCTTGAGGTCCATCTGCTCGGGCAGCGGCTCAAGCGCGGCGTCGATGTTGGCAGCCGTCCACTCGTCCACGCCCTCGAGCGCAGCCTTGGCGGCATCCAGAATGGCGCCCATGCCTTCCTTGGCCAGACCCTTGTTAACAGACTTCTCGTCATACTCGAGCGTCTCTGCCGTGGCAAAGATGGGAGCGGCGACGGTCACGGCGTCGGCCGGCATCTTGGTGCGCGGCTTGACGATGGCGGCAAGCGCGTCGATCCAGTCCTCGCCGTACTCGACGTTGCCCTCGATGAGGCCTGCCTCATGCAGCTCGGGGACCATGATCTCGTCGGCAAACTGAGCGTCGGACATGCCGTTGATGTACTCGGCATTGACCCAATCGAGCTTCTTGGGATCGAAGGTCGCCGGGTTCTTGGAGATGCGGTCGAGCGAGAACTTGCTGGCCAGGACATCGCGCGGGATGATCGTGGTCTCGCCGTCGAGCGACCAGCCGAGCAGCGCCAGATAGTTGACGAAAGCGTCGGACAGGTAACCGGCGTCACGGTACTCCTCCACCGAGGTGGCGCCGTGGCGCTTGGAGAGCTTCTTGCCGTCGGCACCCAAGATCATGGAGATGTGGGCGAACGTAGGCACGGGTGCGCCGAGGGCCTCGTAGACCATGACCTGGCGCGGGGTGTTGGAAAGATGGTCGTCGCCGCGGATGACGTGGGTAATCTTCATCATGGCATCGTCGACGACGGTCGCAAAGTTATAGGTGGGCGTGCCGTCGGAGCGGAAGATGACAAAGTCGTCGAGCTCCTTGGCATCGAAGGTCACCTCGCCGTGGACGGCGTCGTGGATGACGACGTCGCCGCGGTTCTCGGGCACCTTGATGCGCAGGACGTAGGGCTCGCCGGCCTCGATGCGGCGGCGTGCCTCCTCGGGATCAAGATCGCGGCAGCGGCGCTGATAGCCCTGGAAGGGGTCCTTGCGCTCCTGGGCGGCCTTGCGATCGGCGTCGAGCTGCTCCTTGGTGCAGAAGCAGGGATAGGCTTTACCCTCGTCCCAAAGCTTCTGGGCGGCCTGCTTGTACAGGTCCAGACGCTCGGTCTGTGCGTAGGGGCCAAAGTCACCGCCCACCTCGGGACCCTCGTCCCAGTCCAGGCCCAGCCAACGCATGGCGCGCAAAATGATCTGCGTGTTCTCGTCGGTGGAGCGGGTGGGGTCGGTGTCGTCGATGCGCAGGATGAACGTGCCGCCGTTTGCGCGGGCAAAAGCCCAGTTATAGATAGCGGTACGGGCGCCGCCGATGTGCAGCTTGCCCGTCGGTGAGGGTGCAAAGCGGACGCGAACGTCTGATGCCATGGAAATCTCCTCGATTGCAGGATGGATGTCTAACCGCATCAGTATAAAGCAACAAAGCAACCTCCGCACAAAGGGCACCGACCCACTCATTGGGGACAGACTTAAATGACCACCCAATGAGCACCCGGCTGGTCATTTAAGTCTGTCCCCAATGAGTAGGTGCGGAAAGGGTGTGAATGTTTGATTTACGCGATATGATGTGCCCTTGCATATAGAGCTCGGCGGAATGGTAACGGTCGCCGGGACACGTTTTTTGAAAGGACAATCATGTCAGAAGAGCTTCGTTCCATCCCTCCCCAACACGGGTCCTTTGTATTTACGTCGGAATCGGTGACCGAAGGCCATCCCGATAAGATCGCCGATCAGATCAGCGACGCCGTCCTCGACGCAATCCTCGCCAAAGAAATAGAGCTGCAGGAGCAGGGCTACATTGCGCCCAACGGCGTGCCCGCCAACGTTGAGAACGTCCGCTGCGCCTGCGAGACCCTCGTGACCACCGGCACGGTCATCGTTGCCGGCGAGATCCGCACCCAGGCCTACGTCGACGTGCAGGAGATTGCCCGTGGTGTTATTCGCCGCATTGGCTACAACCGCGCAAAGTTCGGTTTTGACTGCGATACCTGCGGCGTTATGAGCCTCATTCACGAGCAGTCGCCCGATATCGCCCAGGGCGTCGACGAGTCCTTCGAGACCCAGACCGGCGCCACCACCGACCCGATCGACCTGATCGGCGCCGGCGACCAGGGCATGATGTTTGGCTATGCCTCCAACGAGACCAAGACCCTCATGCCCATGCCGCACTACCTGGCGAGCCGCCTGGCCGAGCGCCTGGCCGCCGTGCGCCACGACGGCACCCTGCCCTACCTGCGCCCCGACGGCAAGACCCAGGTCACGGTGCGCTACGAGGACGGCAAGCCCGTCGAGGTCACAACCATCGTCATCTCCACGCAGCACGCCGCCGAGATCGAGGACATGGGCAAGATCAAGGACGACCTCATCGAGCACGTCATCACCCCCGTCATGGCTGCCGAGAACATGCCGTGGGACAACGCCGACATCTATGTGAACCCCACCGGTCGCTTTGTCGTGGGCGGCCCCATGGGCGACACGGGCCTCACTGGCCGTAAGATCATCGTCGACACCTACGGCGGTTACGGCCGTCACGGCGGCGGTGCCTTTAGCGGCAAAGACTGCACCAAGGTCGACCGCTCCGCCGCGTACGCAGCTCGCTGGGTCGCCAAGAACGTCGTCGCCGCAGGCCTGGCCGACCGCTGCGAAGTCGAGCTGGCCTACGCCATCGGCGTTTCCAAGCCCCTCTCAATCATGGTCGACACCTTCGGTACCGCGCATGTTGCCGAGGACAAGATCGTCGAAGCCGTCGAGAAAACCTTCGACCTGCGCCCGGGCGCGATCATCCGCGATCTGGACCTGCGTCGACCGATCTACGAGAAGACGGCAGCCTACGGCCACTTTGGCCGCGAAGACGCCGACTTCACCTGGGAGAAGACCGACCGAGTCGAAGAACTCAAAGCAGCCTGCGGCCTGTAGGCTAACGAGAAAAGCCACAGCCAAATAACAACGCACCAAAAGAAGTACCGCCCCCCAAGCGGTACTTCTTTTTTATTTAAACGGTGGTGAAGATGTTTCGATATGCAAGGTAAGACACGTCCCTAGCTAATGAATTTTGCCATCTAGCAACTCCAACCATGTATCCTTAGTCCCGAGGGGCGGGGCATAAGGTCGATCGCGAGTTCCGCACGAGCCGGAGAGCACTTAATGTGCTCTCCGTGCGAG